>Ga0302319_10000096_pt1 | contig 167198 bp, 156 predicted proteins | sample Bog_T0_2_FD_203319 | JGI IMG/M metagenome (GOLD analysis project Ga0302319, IMG submission 203319) | Peat permafrost microbial communities from Stordalen Mire near Abisko, Sweden - Bog_T0_2 | ecosystem: Environmental > Terrestrial > Soil > Wetlands > Peat | place: Sweden: Abisko, Stordalen...
ATCCCTGCCCGCAATCATAGGCCGTCAACAGCTTGCATCGAAGATCATTTGAATAGGCCTTTGCCATCTTCTTTATCGCGAAGGCCAGAGCAATTACAGTGTACACCTATTAGTGATATGCTCTAATCATGGCTTTCTGGCCGCTCTGTTCGGCTGGGCAAGATAGCAGATCCAATCCTCATAGACCGCGGCGGGCCTGTTGCCCTCGGCAGGCCGCTCAAATCGGAAGGTGCGCGGATGCAGGTGCGCCAAATCGCAGGTTTTTCCGTCGTGCTGAAAGGCCTACCATTTCACCTGTTCCTGTGCCTCTTGCGGTATCTTCGATTTCCTCTGCATCCTACACTCCTGGTCTCGTAGGCGAGTGGACTGCGCCCACTCGGCAAGCTCAAGGTAGGCTGTCCGGCGGAACTCCCAGGTCTCAAAGGCTATAGCTGGGGCACTCGGTTATCCATACTGGTATTTCATATAGGTATACAGGGGAACGTATATCCTACTTCATAATCTATATGTAGCAGACGCTCTATACACCAAAATGCACGGAAAACTGCCCGGATGCACACCGCCTGTCGATAAGGCAGGAACAATTCAATAGCCCGCTGCGTATGATTTTGGAGAAGCAAAAATCCATCATGGAGATGCCGGTTGTGATGAGCGATTTGAATGTTTGTGAAGAGAAGCAGTGCTATCGCTGGGGTGGGATAGCGGCGCTGCTTTTGGCGATTGGCTACGTGGCGATTATTCCGCTCTTCGCATGGGTGGGCGCGCCTCCGGCGACCGGCGAGGCATGGTTCCGCTACCTGCCAGGCAAAACTACGGTGTGGTGGGTGATTATTTGGCTTTCGGTAGTCACCGATCTGCTTTATCTACCGGTGGCCTGGGCGCTGTGGATCGCCTTGCGCAAGGCGGGAACAAAACTGATGCTGGCGGCCATAGTCTGCCTGCATCTGTTTGTCGTTCTCGATCTGGCAGTGACCTGGACACATCACGCTTCTCTGTTGGCGCTCTTCCAAAACTATTCCAGTGCCGCAGACGAGGCTCATCGAGCCGCCTATCTGGCTGCGGCCGAATATGCCTCCTCGATTTATGCGACGCCGCTGCTGACCTTTTACATAATCGTGATTCCATCGGTAGGCGTGTTGCTGGCGAGCATCACGATGATAAAGGCAAGATTCGGGAAGGCGAGCGCCTGGACTGGGATGATCACAGGGGTGTTCGGGTTACTTTCATTGACGGGCTTCTTTCCGCTGGTGATGGCGAACGCGTTGGGCGCGACGCTCTGGTTCTTCCTCGTTGGCGCGCGGTTACTGCGGCTTGGCAGAGCTTGCGCCGAAGGAAAAGAATAGTTGGCGCGATTGCGATGATGCCGTTTGTTTGCCCCGCCGAAGGTCGTCTGCCCCACCGCAGGTGCTACATCAGCCGCAGCGCGTCCACGTCCACAATCAGATTGCGGCGCGGAATCTGTGCGGCGTCGGCGTGCGTCAGCATTCCGCGCAGAGCCGCATTGAGCGCCTTGCGTGAGGCTGCTTTGAGAATCAGGTGAAAGCGGTAGACGCCCTTGATGCGCGCGATCGGCGCGGTGCAGGGGCCGAGTACGCGGACGCCCTCCGGCGCTGCGCTCTGGAACCATTTGCCCAGCACCGCCGACCAGCCGGCCGCTTCTTCGAGTTTTTGCGATTGCACCAGCACATTGGCCAGCACGCCGAAGGGCGGATAGTGCATCCAGCGCCGGTATTTCAGTTCGCGCTCGACGAAACTGCTGTAGTCGTGAGTGCTGGCGGCGAGAATCGCGTAATGGTCCGGGTAGTAGGTCTGGACCACGACTCGGCCCGGCAACTCGCCCCGTCCGGCGCGGCCTGAAACCTGCGTCATCAGTTGGAAGACGCGCTCGGCTGCGCGGAAGTCGGGCATGGAAAGCGCGTAGTCGCAGCCCACCACGCCCACCAGCGTGACGCCGTGAATGTCGTGGCCCTTGGCGATCATCTGCGTGCCGACGAGCAGGTTGATCTCGCCCGAATGGAGCCGCGCCAGCAGCCGTTCCAGATCGTAGCGGCCGCGCACCGTGTCGCGATCCATGCGGCCGATGCGCGCGGTGGGGAAGATTTCGCCGAGCCGCTCCTCTCCTTGTTCTGAGCCGGCGCCCAGATAGTAAAGGTGCTCACTGTCGCACTTGGGGCAGCGAGCCGGCACGACGCGCCGGAAGCCGCAGTAGTGGCATTCCAGGCGCTGGCCCGCGCGCGCCACTTCGGCATCTTCACCCGTCGGCTTGTGGTGGGTCAGCGCGATGGCGCAGTTCTGGCACTCCAGCTTTTCTCCGCAGGCGCGGCAGAGAACGGCAGAGGAGTAGCCGCGGCGGTTGAGCAGGATCAGCGCCTGCTCGCCGCGATCCAGAGCGGTCTGCGTCTTCTCCACCAGGGCGCGCGAAAAAAGCTGCTCCTGCCCCGTTTCCTGAAACTCGCGGCGCATATCGATCAGTTCGACCTCGGGCAGCGGGCGGTTCATCACGCGGTCGCGCATTTCAATGCGCTGGTACTTGCCCGCGACCGAGTTCTGCCAGCTCTCCAGCGACGGCGTCGCCGATCCCATCACCACCACTGCGCCCTCAATTTTGGCTCGCATCACGGCTACGTCGCGGGCGTTGTAGCGCGGCGTCTCCTCCTGCTTGTAGCTCTGGTCGTGCTCTTCGTCCACCAGGATCAGGCCGAGATGAAGCACGGGCGCGAAGATCGCCGAGCGTGTGCCGACGATGATCGGCGCATCGCCACGGCGGATGCGCCGCCACTGCTCGCTGCGCTCTTCGGGCGTGAGCGCGGAGTGCAGCAGCGCGACTTTATCTCCGAAGGCCGCGTCCAGCAGGCCCACCGATTGCGGCGTCAGGCCGATCTCCGGAACCAGCAGAATCGACGCCAGGCCACGGTCCAGCGCCCGCTGCATCGCCGCCATATAAACCGCCGTCTTCCCCGAGCCGGTCACCCCGTGCAGTAAAAAGGGATGGAACCCCCCCAAGGCCGTCGCCAGGCTGGCCAGCGCGTCGATCTGCGGCTCGTTCAGCCGGAGCGGCGCAGGCTGGCTTTGCAAGCCGCCCATGCGGAAGGCTGCCGGCCGCTCATCAATGCGGACCAAACCGCGACGCACGAGGGTTTGCAGCGTGGAAGAGGGCAAGTCCTTACTCCGCAGCTCGGCCAGCGGCAGTTCGCCGTCGCAGGCCGCCAGCTCGGCCAAAATGGCCTGCTGCTTCACGGTCAGCGCGGGCAGCCGGGCTTCGGGAATGAGGACGGCAAACCGCTCCGTGCGCCGCGCATCGCGCTCCACGGCCGCCGTCTCGCGGGCTATCCATTTCTTGCGCGTGAGGCCGGCCAGCACCGGCAAAGTGGCCGCGGTAGCCGTGCGCAGAGTGGAGACCTTCACCGGCTCGCCTGAAGCCAGGCGCGCCAGCACACGGCGTTCCAGATCCTGCTCCTCGGCGGAGCACTTCTCGTGCCGTCTCCCTTTGCGCTTCGACGCGCCCTTTTGTCCGAGAACAAATTTGGGCGCCCCAACTCCGGATTTTCGGACCTGGGAATCCTGAGACGGTTTGTTCCAGGATTGGTAGGGCAGGGTTTCAGCCCTGCCACCAAACTCGCCTATTTCATCCGGGGCTTTAGCCCCTGAGGCAGGTCGATCTGGAAGGCGATCAGCACCCTCCAATGACGCCGCCAGCACATCCCGTCCCAGGTCGGTGATGCGGTAGTAGACGGTGCGCCGCACCTCGGCCATCAACGGCAGCATCCCGCGCAGCACTTCGCCCAGCGGAGCAAGGTAATACTGCGCCATCCACTCGGCCAGGGCCAGCAGCGACTCGCTCAGCAGCGGCTCGTCATCCAGAACCGCTTCGAGGAACCGGACTTCAAAGTCGGCCGGAGCCTTGGCGCTGAGCCCGATCACCACGCCAATCAGTTTTTCGTTGCGAAAAGGGACGATGACCCGCGCACCGCGCTGCGGCAGTTGCCCCTCCCGCACCGCGTAGGTGAACGCGCGGTCCAGCGGCACCGGCAATGCGACTTCGCAGTAAGCGGGCATGGGAGGCAAGATTCAGTGTAGGGGATGAGGCTGACACCCTGACGGAGCGGCGACTCTTCCAGTTTGAAAAGAACGGATGTGGCGCTTAACAGAGATTCACAGGCAAGAGATTCCCGTACGGCACGGCTGAACAGGCTGCGGAAAAACTCAATTCGGAGGGAGACGGGGGTTTTAACCCCCGTGTAAAGCCATTAGAATCAGTCGTGGCTTTAGCCACGGAGGGACGATTTTCGCACATATTACCCGGAATCAGGGGTTTTTCCGCAGCCTGTGAAGTCGTGCCCTTTCAAAACATAAACGACCATCTGTGCGGCGGACACCACTAGAACTCCCAATGGATGCGCGTGCCGAAGACCGAGACGGAGCCGATGAGCGTATCGAGCCGAGCCCACTTCAGATCGGCGAAGCGCAGCCGTTTCTCTGCCACGCAACTCTGTTGGAAAAAAAGCTGCCAGGGCGCGATGGTTGTGCCTACAATCGCGATCACCAGAAAGACCAGGCTGCTGGTGATGCCTCCCGCGGGCATGGTCGGAACGGCCGTAGTGTAGGCAACGGCGGCCCAGTTGGGATGAACGAGATAGGCCAGCACGAACCAGGTCAGATCCAGCAGGCAAAGTGCGATCACGATGCGCTCCCAACGCAGATAGCTGCCGGGGGTCAGCAGTTCCTTCCACTCGGCGTCCGTCAGATGGCCCTGCACGCTGTTGTGGAAGGTGACCGGCTCGTCGTCGGTGGGCCTCACCTCATGCCAGGTCAGCGTCACCACTGCGCCGTTGCGGTACTGCCGCTCGGCCTCTGCGATCATCGCCGGGCGCGAAAGCACGGAGTCCTTGTCCTCGCCGCCGGAAAAGCCGAAGTCGCCGCCAAAAAGCCCCGGATATTTGGCCGTAAGGTCGTAGGCCATGTCCGTCCAGCGCGCGCCCACGTTAGGGTAATTGAGCTGCCCGGCAATTGTCGCGTTGCCGGAGATCGAATTGAGAAAAGCCAGCAGCGCCCGCGCCTCCGGCGTAGCATGAGGGTTGACCGGCTCCGGTCCCGTCTGCGCCCACCCCACGCAACCCAAAACGGCTGCCAAAGCAAAAACCATAAACGGCTTCAATTGCATCGTGAAATCCTTTCCGCGTGCGAATTATAGCGGATACCGTTACCTTCGTGAAAACCGCTAAGCAGGCGGGCGGCGCATCAGTCTCTTGAAGAGGAAGTATCTTGGGTGATAAGGTATTTGCGATGCGTTTCTATCGTATACTCCCGGTGCTTGCTGTAGCCCTGGCCTGTTTGGGTGTCGCCAAAGCCGAAGTCTTGTCTATCCGCAAAGTCGGAGACAAGACGATTACGTGCATGCACAGCGGCATGTTCAGCAATCTCAACGACTGCAGCAGCCGGTCCAACTGGTACACCTATGTGTTTGTGGGTCGTATCTCCGCTATCAAGCCTGCCAAAGATAATGAGAAGCAGGTTCAGATCGCCCCAGACGAAGTCTTCTTCGGAAAGCCTGATAATCCCATAACGGTTCTGACCTCGCAAGGGTTGTGTATGCCTAAGTTAGCGGTAGGAGATAGATGGCTTTTCTACCTGAAGAAAGTGAACGGCCAGCCGATCATTCTGGACTACTATGGGAATGACAGCCTGCCAATAGCCGATGCACGGGCCAAAATCGAAACCCTCCGCCGTCTGAAGAAGATCGGCGAATTCGGTATCTTGAGGGGCCGGGTGATGCGAGGTGCGTTCTACAACGAAAAGACAATCTCGAACGCGCATGTCATCGCAGATCGGCGGTCAGACAACAAACAATTTGTTGCGGTCACGGACGCGGCCGGACGATACGAGTTCCAGCCCCTTGCTCCCGGCAATTATAAAATCACAGTGGGCCCAATCGGATCGTATCAACCCGACGACTCCGAGGTCAGCCTGAAAACTGGGGCTTGCTGGGATCTGACAATCGACAGGTCTCCTCATGCGCAGATCGGTGGTCACTTAGAGCGCTTCAACAGTCAGCCCGCAACAGGATTCCATCTGGTGCTCATTAGAGCTGACAACACGTGGTATCAAATTACGCAAACCGACCGGAACGGATATTTCCATTTCGACCAACATGATCCGGGAGATTACTTGCTAGGATTGATCTCCCCTGAGGGGCCCAATTGGAGAGACGGGAGTGGGGGTGGACCGGGTGTTAAGATTCCCACTGTCGCGTTGTATTATCCTGGTGAAAACGACCGGTCCCGAGCGCGTGTGATTCGCGTGAAGGATGACGAAATACTCGATCTGGGCTTCAAGCTTCCAATGAAGTAGAGGCCCTGCGGGGAACCCAGTAGTTCACCTTCATCTGAAAAGTTTCCTAGAGAAACGCTCTACTCCGACTTGTCCGTCAACTCCGCCCAGCGCGCATAAAGCGCATCGTTCTCGTGCTGCGCCGCGTCCAGTTCCATGAGCGCCTCCTGCAGCGCGGCGGCGTTGGTCGCGATCTCCGGATTCTCGACGCGCTCGTGAGCGGCGGCCAGCCGCGCATCGGAGACCTCGACCCGCACTTCAATCGCCGCGAACTCGCGCGCTTCCAGGTAGGAGAGCTTCTTCTTGCCGCCGGCCTGCGAGGGCAGGGAATTGGCGGAGACGGTCGAGGCGGACGATGCGCTCAACGTGCTGCCGGATTTGTTCTGCTCGGCTTCCTGTTCCTCAATCCAATCTTCCCATTGCCCATAGTCGGCAAAGCGCCCGCAGTGGCCGCGCCCATCCAGCCCCAGCACCGTTGAGGAGACGCGGTTCAGCAGATAGCGGTCGTGCGTCACCAGCACCAGCGCGCCGGGAAAGTCCAGCAGGTTTTCTTCCAGAATCTCCAGCGTCGGAATGTCCAGGTCGTTGGTCGGCTCGTCCAGCAGCAGCACGTCCGCCGGCTCCAGCATCAGCTTGGCAATCAGCACTCGCGCCCGCTCACCGCCGCTCAGGTTGCGCACCGGCTGATTCAACTGCTCGCTGGTAAACAGAAACCGCGCCGCCCAACTGGCGACGTGGACCAGTCGTCCTTGATAGTTGAGTCCGTCGCCCTCCGGAGCCAGCGCCCGGCGCAAGGTCAGGCTTTCATCCAGCTCGCGCATCTGGCTGAAGTAGACCAGCCGCAGCGCCTCGGCCCGGCGTATCGATCCCTGAGCCGGCTCAATCTCGCCCCGCAGCAGGCGCAGCAGCGTCGTTTTGCCGCTGCCGTTCGGCCCCACCAGCCCCACCTTCATGCCCGCGGTGAGAATGAAATTCAGCCCGCTGAAGAGGCGCCGCGGGCGCATTTCTCCTTTAGGCTCATTATCGGAACTCGGCACATCGCAGGCCACATCCTTGAATTCAACCAGCCGCTTGGTCTTGCGCAAACTGGCGTCGAAGTCAATCCCCACCGTCGCGACCGCCGTCCGCGCATTCATCTCCGCCAGTTGGCCGATCATGGCATTCGCACTATCGATGCGCGCCTTGGATTTGGTCGTCCGCGCCTTGGGTCCGCGCCGCAGCCACTCGATCTCGGTCCTCACCTGATTGCGCAAGCTCTCCTGCTGGCGGTTCTGCGATTCCAGATAGGACTGCTTTTCTTCCAGAAAGCGGCTGAAATTGCCTTTCACGCGCAACAATCCGTCGGCAAAAACCCGATTCAGTTCAATGATTTCGCTCGATGTGGATTCAAGAAAATAGCGGTCGTGGCTGACGGTGACTGCGGCAAACGAAGCCGAGGTCAGCAGCTCCTCCAGCCATTCGATCCCGGCCAGGTCAAGATGGTTGGTCGGCTCGTCCAGCAGCATCACCTCCGGCTCACAAACCAGCGCCTCGGTGATCGCCAGCCGCTTGCGCCAGCCTCCGCTGAGCGCGGCCGCCTCCGCATTGAGGTCCGCGAAACCGGCGCGGCCACTCAGTTCGCGCAGTCGCCCCTCGCGCTCGGATTCGTTCACATGCGCGGCGGCCAGAGCTGCTTCCAAAACCTGCCGGACGCTGAGGCCGGCGGCAAAGCGCGAGTCCTGCGGCACGTAGGCGGCGCGGGCGCGCTTGCGCACCGCCAGTTCGCCTGAATCCGGCTCCATCTGCCCGGCAAGAATCGCCAGTAGCGTGGACTTTCCCGCGCCGTTGGGACCGATCAGTCCGATCCGGTCGCCCTCTTCGACGGTGAGCGAAATGTTCTGAAAGAGCGGCTTGGCGCCGAACTGCTTGGTGATCGACTGCGCGTTGAGAATAGGAGGCATCTCTCTCTAGAGTACCGTGCTGAGGAAGAACGAAGATCAAACCCACTTGCGACGTAGTCTCATTGTGACTACAATAACGTTTAGGGAGAATTTCCATGGCCACCGCCGACACCTACGTCCGTGCCCGCATCGACACGAACACCAAAGAGCGAGCCTCCGAAGCGCTCGAAGCAATGGGCCTGTCCATCTCCGATGCGATCCGGCTGCTGATGCTCCGTATTGCCGATGAGCGCCGCCTGCCCTTCGAGGTCAAGGTTCCCAACGCAACCACCCGCAAAGCCATCGCCGAACTTGAGCTTGGAAAGGGCAAGCAGTTTGCCAGCGTGGAAGCATTAATGGCGGATTAGTATGCGGTCGATTGAGCGTTCAACGGCTTTCAAACGCGACATCAAGCGAGAAGCCAAGGGCCTTTACCGGACTATTCTCGATGCCGACCTTGTCCCAGTTCTGTTGGCATTGGCAAGCGATGAGGCTCTGGAGCCTCGACACCGCGACCATGACTTGAGCGGCGATTGGTCCGGTTACCGCGAGTGCCACGTCAAGCCAGACCTGCTGCTGATCTGCAGAAAAACAGAGAACGACCTTCTGCGACTAGCGCGGCTTGGCTCTCATAGTGAATTGTTCGGCTGATCGACCGCGATACATTACAGGTATTGAATTCCGTTTTCCGATCTGACCGCATATACTCTCCACTGTCGGATCAATTGAGAAGGAGCACACCCATGTCATCGCCCGCCGTAGCCTACGCCCGTGAGAATCATCCCCGCTTTCTGAATGAACTGAAGGATTTGCTGCGCATTCCTTCCATCTCCACGCTGCCGGAGAACAAGGCCGACTGCCGTCGCGCCGCCGAGTTTCTCCTGGCCGAGCTTACGCACATCGGCTTCGAGCACGCGAAGTTGCTGGAAACCGAAGGCAATCCGCTGGTCTATGCCGACTGGCTTCATGCCGACGGCAAGCCTATTGCGCTCTTTTACGGCCACTACGATGTGCAGCCTACCGACCCCGAGGACGAGTGGCTCTCGCCGCCCTTCGAGCCAACCGAGCGCGACGGCAATCTCTACGGCCGCGGCACCTGTGACGACAAGGGCCAGGTCTGGGCGCAAATTAAAGCTCTGGAATCGCTCATGGCCGCCAACGGCAAGCTGCCCATCAACGTGCGTGTCCTCCTCGAAGGCGAAGAGGAGGTGGGAGGGGAGGGAATTGAAGCCTTTGTCGCCTCCAAGCCGCCGGAGTTGAAGTCGGATTTTGCCCTGGTCTCCGATACCGAGCTCTTCGCGCCCGGACTGCCCACCCTGTGCGTGGGCCTGCGCGGCATGATCTATACAGAATTGGAAGTCCGCGGCGCAAAGACCGATCTGCACTCCGGAATGTACGGCGGCGCGGCGCCCAATCCCTTCGTCGCCATTGCGCAAATCGTGGCCAAGCTCAAGGACGAGGACGGCCACATCCTCATCCCCGGCTTCTACGACGGCATCATCCCTCCCAGCCCCGAGGAGCTGGCCGCTTGGAGCAGCCTGCCCTTTGACGAGGAGCACTACCGCCTCACTGAGGTCGGCTCGCGCACGCTGGTGGGCGAGGCCGGTTACAGCGTGCTGCAGCGCACCTGGGCGCGGCCCACGCTCGACGTGCACGGCATCCCCGGCGGCTTCATCGGCGCGGGCGCAAAGACGGTGATCCCCGCCAAAGCCACCGCCAAGGTCTCCATGCGCCTGGTTCCCGGCATGACTCCGGCCAAGACCTTTGCCCTCTACAAGGACTACGTCGAGAAGATCGCCCCCGCCGGCGTCGATATTGAGGTCCGCCTGATTCACTCCGGCGACCCCTGTCTGGTCCGGGTCGATAACCCCTACATTCAGGCTGCCACCACCGCCCTGCGCGAGGTCTGGGGCCAGGAGACGGTCTTCATCCGCTCCGGCGGCTCCATCCCCATCGTCGGCGATTTTGACCGCAATCTGGGCATTCCCAGCGTGATGATGGGCTTCGGCCTCCCCGACGACAACATCCACGCCCCCAACGAAAAGTTCCACCTGAAAAACTTCGAGCTGGGCATCGAATCGATCGTGCGTTTTCTGGAAGAGGCCGGCAAATAAGCGATTGCCCCAAGTCTCAATCGAGGCTTGGGGCAATGCTTGGTGTTGGGGTGGTCTGACCTTAGCCACCCAGTTAGGAAGTCGGATACCTCAAAGTGAATTGACTTCATCTCTAACGGCTCTTGAAGTAATTGAAAACTTGCCACAGTTCATAAGCGATATGTAGCAGTTCAATAATATGCCAGATTAGCAAAAGAATATGCATGCTTTTTTCTCCTTTCAAAAAGGAGTTCGATAGTTTTATTTTTTAAAGACTTTTGAAAGTCTCTTTCTTGGCCGGGTGCCCCATCCTTTTCACGCACTTTGTGAAAAGGGTGGGAGACCAAGAAACTCAATCGGTTATCTTGATGAGAGAATCTGAGGCAACCAGCTACGATGAGAGCCGTTCTTGACACCTCCGTAATTGTCTCGGCTATGCGCAGCCGGCATGGCGCCAGCAATCGGCTGCTCCAGTTGGCCTATGCCCGCTCGTTTCAGATGTTGGCCACGCCGGCCCTCTTCCTGGAATATGAGGATGTGCTGGGACGCGACGAACAGCGCGCCGTCCATGGAATGTCGCCCGAACGCACAGCCGCTTTCCTGATCGGAATTGCTGCTATCATTGAGCCAGTCAAGGTCTATTACCGCTGGAGACCCCAGATGCAGGACGTGGGCGACGAGATGGTGCTCGATGCGGCGATCAATGGGCGCGCGGACGTGATCGTCACCCATAATCTCAGGGATTTTATTCCCGCCGCTTCACGGTTCAACCTGCGTATTGTGAGTCCCGCGAGCTTTGTTGGGGAGGTGCTGAAATGAACAAGGCAACGATTCCAGTCAAGCTGCCTCCTTCCCTGGGAAATGCAGCCCGAAAGCTCGCCGAAGAGGACGGCGTTTCGCTGAATCAGTGGGTCTCTGTCGCAGTTGCGCAGAAGATCAGTTCAGTGGAAACCGCCGAGGCATTCTTCAAGCGGAGATCGCAAGGCGCGGAGCAAGTGGATTTTCTGGAGATTCTGCGCAGCGCTCCCGACCGTATGCCCGATCCAGGCGATGACCTGGCTTCTGCGAACCCTCGATGAGTGGGCAGCTGCCCAGGTTTGGATTCTCAGACCTGGGAGACCACGAACCTCAACCACCCTTTTCGACAGGCGGTCCGTATCCGGGAACGCGCAGGCTCTTGACAAATCCTCCGGCAAGAGTACGATAAGAACAAGTCTTACTGAGTAAGACTCATCCAACCATGAGAACCACTGAAACCATGACCGTCTCTCTCCCTCCCGCGCTGCTTTGTCAGTTTGAGGAGGTGCGGAAAAAGGAATCGCGCACCCGTTCCGAGCTTGTCCGCGAGGCGTTGCGGGCCTATTTCAAGAGCCGCTATCCCGCCGATGAGCCAACTCCGGATGAACTTTCCGCGCTACGGCGTGGTCGGGCCGCTTATAATCGCGGCGATGCAGTTTCGTTGAAGGCATTCCTCCATGACGTGGAACCTGGTCATCACCGGTCCGGCGCAAAAGGACTTCCAAAAGCTCCCGCAACGAGATCAGACGCGCGTTAAGGCGGCACTCATCGCCATGCAGGACGATCCCTTTCAGGGGGATCTCAAGCGCCTCAAGGGAACCGCGACCGCATGGCGGCGGCGAGTGGGGAACTACCGGATTATCTACGACCTTTACTCCGAGGAGCGCCTGATCGTGATCTCCGCAATCCTGCGGCGAACCTCAACAACATACGATTGACGCAGGTGCGGATACGAAGCACGTCCGGCAGAGGCGCATGAGCATAGGCAATTCGAGGTGCATTGATGGAACCGGACGAGATTCGTGCTGAAATTGAACGAAGAAAGAAACGAGCCAGGGACCTCAAGATTAGAGAGGTTCTGTGGTCTCTTTATCATTCCCACCTCTGTCACTATGAGACGTTCATTCAAAAAGACCCGGAACTCCTGTGCGCGGAAGTCAGTGAATCGATCAAGACCTCCGGCAAGAGTGTCGAATTCTCGTTGAGGCAATCGATCTATCGCATTGTCTATACCGAGGGATCCAAAGTCAGACGTGAATCTCTCGGGAGAGGGGAATTATTTGGAGAGAGCATTGTTCCTGCGATCTTGGATCTTAGCGTAGATGACCAGCGCGTCTTCAAGTTTGAAATCAGGAGAAGCACTCGCTACTTGGAGGATGGGCTGGCTTGGAACGATGACATGGGAGAAATCACTTGGTTTATTGAGGGGCCGTGGGTTCAGGAACTGCCTGAGCTGTTGAAGAGAATTAGGGCGCACGAGAAAAGTGTGCTGGATCGGCGAAGCGCTCCAAAACTCGAAGCGATGAAGAAGCGTTTCGGACTTTAGGGTATTGCTCTATATTCAGCAATTGTAGATGTCCAGCGACGCCCCGTCCGGCGGGAAGAAGAACTGCTTGTACGTCGAGCCGGAGCCGGTCTCAATAATTTTATTGTGACCGAGAAATAGACAGATGAAATTCGTGGATTCCCAGGTCCGAAAATCTGGACTTGGGGCACCCAGTTACAGTTCATTTCATTCTTTGGGCACCTGGGCCACCCGCCGCTTGCCAATACGCATGAGAATGAAGATTACGATAAGACCGAATACCGGGTATCCTGTCACAATTTGCGGCATAAAGGGACCTTCCGCGATCCCCCAAAATCCTATTGTTAGGGCACTATGAGATATGGCTGTATGGTTCCAAAATAGACAAACATCCAAAGCGAAATAGACAATTTCGGCTATTAGAATGTTCCTTGTCGGGCGTAGCCCAACTTCGTTGCCTTTGAGAAGGGTAACCCCATAAAATGCCAAACCTCCAACCAAATAAAGACTTAGCGTGCTCAAGATTACAAATATGCCCCAACTAAGTGGTCCAGGATTCCCTGGCCAGTTGTTCCAGTGGATATTAACAAGGTAGAGGAACATACAAATACCAATTACGCTGAAAGCGCAGTTCAATGCTCCAATAACCCGAGCCACAAATAGCCGCATTTTCATTCCTCCTTTGTGCGCTAAAAGATCATCTCTAGATCCCGATCGGTGCGAAATCATGAAGAGCAGGGCAACGTCCCGGGCGGATACCCCGCTCTGGATTTTCGGAGCTGGGAACCCATTCACTCGATCCGGCATGGAAGCTCAAGCCGCGCACCGAACCGGCTCGATGCGAATCAGCTTCTCGCGCTTCCGCGTCTGGGCAATCTCGTAGGCCGACTGCATCCGCATCAGCGTATCCATCTTCACGCCGAAGGCCTTCTCGATGCGCAGCGCCATCTCTCCCGACAAGCCAGCCTTGCCGTTCAGCAAACTGGACAACGTAGGCCGGGAGACGCCCAGCGCCGCCGCCGCCGCCGTCACCGTCAATCCCGCCGGTTCGACAATCTCCGTGCGGATAAAATCCCCTGGATGGGGTGGATTCTTCATGGGCATCGCGTTTTTCTCCTAGTGATAGTCTTCCAAATTCACTTCGCGGACTTCGCGTTCCGCGGCATCGATGCGGAAGGTCAGCCGCAGATTCCCGGTCACGCTCAAACTCCACGTTCCCTTGCGGTCTCCGGTTAACCGGTGCGCCTTCCAGACCGGGAGCTCTAGCAACTCCTCCGCATCGTCCATCGAGTCCAGAAAGACAAGAATCTTGCGCAATTTGCTCGCCGAACTCGCCGGAATTCCTTTCGCGCTATCCTCGTCATAGAGCCTTTTCAGGCCCTTATGAATGAAATCCCGAATCTTCATCTGATCTACTGTAGCCTGTAGCCTAACGCTTGTCAAGCTGTAGTTTCAGGCGGACGGGCCGATAATTCGCCGCTTGATTGTGGGAGGATGAATGGCGAAAACCGCAGCCGCCTCGGCCCCAATCGCGTAATCTGAATCTACGGCCATGCTCGACACCTTGACCAATGCGGACCCGTCCGATGCGCCGGCTCAACCGCCGGAGCCGATCATCTCCTTCAGCCACGTCGGCATCTCCTTTGATGGCCGTTCCGTTCTGGAGGACGTAAGCTTCTACGTCAATCGCGGCCAGACCCTCTGCATCCTGGGGCGCAGCGGTGTGGGCAAATCGGTGGCTCTGCGCATGCTGATGGGCTTTCTCAAGCCCGATGAGGGTTCCATCCGCGTCGAAGGCCAGGAGATTACCACACTGAGCGAAGAGGGTCTGCGGGCCATCCGCAAGCGCGTCACCATGGTCTTCCAGAACGGCGCGCTCTTCGATTCGCTGAGCGTGCGCGAAAACGTGGCCTTTCCGCTGCGCGAACGCGGCGGCCTCACGGAGGAGCAAATACTGGAGAAGGTTGACCAGTTGATCAACGTGGTGGGCGCCGAGGACGTGGTCGATGCCTTGCCGGCCAGCCTTTCCACTGGTCGCAAACGCGCAGTGGCCATCGCGCGCGCACTCGCCGCGGAGCCTGAGGTGGTCCTCTACGACGAGCCAACCACCATGGTTGATCCCATCATCGCCCGCCGCCTCGGCGATCTGATCGAGATTCTCCAACACCATCTTGGCAAGACCAGCATCGTCGTCACCCACGATATGCGCTTTGCCGAGCGGCTCGCCGACCTGGTGCTCTTCCTCCATCAAGGGCGGGCGCAGTATTTTGGCCCGCTCAAGGGCTTTCTGGCCTCTCCCGACCCGCATATTCAGCAATTTCTTGCCCTGGACGCCTACTTGTTACCTTCGGAATAAGGAACTCTTCATACCGTAACCGCGGCCCAGCGGTTTCTTCTTGCCGTGATTTGGCAATCTGGGTCATGCTATCTAGGCAGGGTTCGGTGAGAATGGATCGCAATTTTGAGAAAAGATCTCACGATTGCGGGTAGACCGTCGCCGGAATAGTGTTGTACAATCGGTTATTCTCAATGGTTTGCACTTCGCCGGGCTGGTTCCAGCTTCGCGGTGAAGCTCATATCACCAAGTTGGTCTGACTCAGGTTAAACCAGTTCACCCTGGGCCATTCGCCACAAGCTCTAGCCGCGATTAGCTGGCGATTGCGGCAGACAAAGCAAAATTGATGTCATGGCTGGGCAGGATTAACCCGGCATGGTTCGCATATCGATGCGCTTGGCTTCCTTAACGTAGTGTGTTTCTGATGATGATGGAATGCACATTTTTCCCGAATATTGATTGAGGTCAGCGATAGCTATGGCCACATCGGATTTCTGGCAAAGGGTATCCGCTTCAGTGTCTTCTTCCCAGGAGTGGGCGGGAGCGTCGGCCAGGGATGCTGTGCGCGGACCGCGGGGCACGACCCGGCTGTGGATGGTCCTGGATGTGATTACAATCGTCGGCTGCGCGGTGATTGCCACCTTATATAGAAAACATGCGGGCCTGGTGAACGATGCACGGGGATTCTGGCACGGCACACTGATCCATGGCCGTTCCATGGGAATCCTGCTGGCCCTTTTGGGCTTCTACGCTATCTCGCTGATCATTACCAGCCGCCGATTGAATCTGTATTCACCCACCCGGCTCAACAACGTCCTGCTGGAGCAGCGCCTCAGCATCCAGGCCTGCCTCACCGCCGGTTTATTGCTCACCGGTACACTCTACCTGGTTCATGCCGCGGACATTTCCCGCGCCATCGTGCTGCTCACGGTGGGTCTGGTCACCATCCTCCTCAGCCTGCGCCGCCTGGTCTATCGTCTCTATCTCTACCGCAGCTTCGAACGCGGAGTGGGCACACGCAACATTCTCATCGTCGGCACCGGGCCGGAGGCGCAGGCCTTGCGTCATCACCTGGATGGTATTCGCCATCTGGGATACACATTCAAGGGCTTCATTGAACTCCCCGGCTCCTCTCCCATTCAGGCCTCGAGCCAAAGCGACGTGGTGGGCACTCTCGCTACGCTTTTCCAGCTCGCGCGCAAGCAGTTTGTGGATGAGATCTTCTTTACCGCACCCTGTGAGCGCGGCATCGTTCAGGACGCCCTTGCGCTGGCTCGCACCAACGGCGTGGACCTGCGGATCGTCCCTGAAATGTACGATGGCCTCACCTGGAACAGCTCTATCGAATACGTTGGCCAGTTCCCCACCATTCCGCTGCACCGCGGCCAGGTGCCCGAGGTGGCGCTGGTGTTCAAGCGCACGTTTGACTACGTCTTTTCCATCCTCGCCTTGCTCCTTCTTTCGCCGGTACTGCTGGCCATTGCCATCGCGATCAAGCTGGATTCCCCCGGCCCGGTCTTTTATTTTTCTGAGCGCCTCGGCAAGAAGGGCCACGTCTTCCGCTGCATCAAATTCCGCACCATGATCCGCGACGCGGAAAAAAAGCGCGCCGGCATGATGCACTTGAACGAGCGCGAGGGTGTGCTCTTCAAGATCTCCGACGATCCCCGCATCACCAGGCTGGGGCGCTTCCTGCGCAAGTATTCGCTGGATGAGCTGCCCCAGTTCTTCAATGTGCTGCGCGGCGATATGAGCGTGGTCGGTCCGCGGCCGCCCATCGGCAGCGAAGTGCACGAGTACAAGCTGAGCCACCTGCGCCGGCTCGACGTGACCCCCGGAATCACCGGTCTATGGCAGGTGCAGGCCCGTCAGGATCCCTCCTTCGACAGCTATATCTCGCTCGATGTGACCTACATCGAGAACTGGAGCTTCTGGCTGGATTTCCAGATCATCCTGCGCACCATTGGCGTGGTCTTTGCCGGAACCGGAACCTAGCCGCTAGCCTTTAGCTTCTAGCTTCTTGGAGGCGGCCGGTACGAGCTAGCGGCTAGAAGCTAGAAGCTGTCGGCTTAGGGATTAAACTGGAAGTGTGAAGATCGCACTGGCCCAGATCAATCCGACTGTCGGAGATTTCACCGGCAATCTAGAAAAAATTGTCGCGGTCAGCCGCCGCGCCGCTGCCTTGGGAGCGCGGCTTACCGTCTTTTCCGAGCTGGCCCTTTGCGGTTACCCCCCCGCCGACTTTCTGGAAAAGCCCAGCTTTCTGGCCCGCTGCCGTGCCGCCGTCGATGAACTAGCCTCGGCCACCCGCGAATTGCCCACCGCTGTGCTGGCAGGTGTGGCTCTGCCGGCTGAGCGCGAGAGTGGAAAGCCTGCCATTAACGCCGCCGTTCTTCTCGACGGCGGCCGCCTGCTTCTCGAACAGCACAAGCGCCTGTTGCCCTTCTACGATGTCTTCGACGAACAGCGCTACTTTGCCCCGTCGCAGCCTCAAAAGGTGGTCGAGCTGGACGGCCTCCGGCTGGCCATCACCATCTGCGAGGACGCCTGGAATGACAAGAACTTCTGGCCGCGCCGCCTGTACGCGATCGATCCGGTTGAAGAGCTGATGCGCCAGCAGCCCGCAGTGCTCATCAACCTCTCCTCGTCGCCCTTTTGGCACGGCAAGCGCGCCCTTCGCCGCCAGATGCTTTCGGCCATTGCCCGCCGGGATGGCGTGCCGGTGCTGCTCTCCAACCAGGTGGGCGGCAACGACAGCCTCATCTTTGACGGCTCCTCGATGGCCCTCAATGCGCGCGGAGAGCTGATCGCCCAGGCCTCCTCCTTCGAAGAAGATCTGATTGTCGTTGATCCCTTCAATGCGCCGGTCGTGCCAGCCCCGGAGGAGGACGACACCGAAGCCGCCTATCGCGCCCTGGTCCTCGGCACCCGCGATTATGTGCGCAAATGCGGATTCAAGAAAGCCTTGGTTGCCTTGAGCGGCGGCATTGACTCCGCGCTGGTGGCGGCCATCGCCACCGAGGCTCTGGGCGCGGAGAACGTCCTCGGCATCGGAATGCCCAGCCCGTATTCCTCCGCAGGTTCCATCGACGACAGCAGGGAACTGGCGGCCAACCTGGGCATTCGTTTTGAAGTCATCCCCATCAGCGGCCTCTTTGCCGAGTTCACCCAAGCCCTGGAACCGCTCTTTGCGGGAACCAGCCCAGACACCACCGAGGAGAACATCCAGTCCAGGATTCGCGGCTGCCTGCTCATGGCTCTCTCCAACAAGTTCTCCGCGCTGGTGCTCACCACCGGCAACAAATCGGAGATGGCCGTGGGCTACTGCACCCTCTACGGCGACATGGTCGGCGCGCTGGCCGTCATCGGCGACCTGGTCAAGACCCGCGTCTACGCCGTCTGCCGCTGGATCAACCGGGGCAGGGAAGTCATTCCCCGCTCAATCCTGGAAAAGCCGCCCTCCGCCGAGTTGCGTCCGGACCAGAAGGATACCGACTCGTTGCCCCCCTATGAGGTTCTCGACCCCATCCTCGAAGCCTACGTCGAGCGCTATGAAACCCCCGAGCGGATCGCCGGCGTAAACCAGTTTCCCCTGGAGCTCGTCCAACAGGTGGTGCGTCTGGTCGAGCGCAGTGAGTACAAACGCCAGCAGGCAGCGCCGGTGCTCAAGGTGACCTCCAAATCCTTTGGCATGGGCCGCAGATTTCCCATTGCCGTCAAAGTTCAGGTATAAACTCGATCTTCCGGTATAAGCTAGAAGTCGGGAGCCTTCCCACAGTTCAGCTTTTCCAACATTGAAGGAGAAACAGCTTGATCCGTCCGTCCATTCGTATTGCCAGTGCTCTGGCTCTGGTTGCTTTGTCCCTGCCTCTCTTCCAGGCCTCCGCCCAGCAGGATGTGCCCGCGGCGCCTGTAGCGGCCCCGTCCTCGCCTGCTCCCGCCGCGGCGCCCACGTTTCCCAAGCCCGATCCCGCGAATTTCACCGCGGCGTCTCCTACCAGGGAGGTCGTCAATGCCTTTGTCCAGACCAGTTGGGGTTACGATGACAGCCGCGTCTGGGAGGTTTGGTCAATCAAGAATACCCCGGCGGAGGGCGTCAGCAGGGTGACAGTCCTGGTTGGCGATAAGAGTGGCAAGCAAAAGCCCGCTGTGGTTGAGTTTTATGTTCTTCCCGACGGCAAGCACATTCTTGCCCAGAACGATATTCTGCCTTTCGGCGAGCATCCCTACGCGGAATTCCGCGCGCTGGCGCAGAAGCGCGCCGATGGCCCTTATCGCGGCTCGGCCATGAAGGACCTGGAGATTGTTGAGTTTGCCGACTTCCAGTGCCCCCACTGCAAGGATGCGCAGGCCAATATGGATAAATTGGCGGTAGATTTTCCCAAGGCCCGCATCATCTTTCAGACCTTTCCGCTGGTGAGCATCCATCCCCAGTCCGCGCGCTCGGCTGCTTATGGCGTCTGCGTGACCAAACTGGGCGGCAGCGACGCTTTCTTTACATTCGCCTCGGCTGTCTTTGATGGTCAGGAGGGATTGGCGACCGAGGATGGCGCCACGCTGACCTTGAATAGCGCCGTGACCAAGGCCGGCCTCGACCCGGCCAAGATTGCCGAGTGCGCCGCGACCCCATCGACCGTTGCCGCGGTGAATGCTTTGGTGAAGCTGGCAGCGGATTTGAACATCAGCCAGACTCCCACGCTGCTGATCAACGGCCGCCAAGTTCTGGCCAACGCTCCTTATGACACCCTCAAGCAGATCATCCTGTATCAGGCCAAGCTGGACGGTGTTGCAGCTCAGTAAGCTGGCATTGACCTGAGTCAAGGCATGAATTGAAACCCCATCGCCAGTGCGATTCCGTTCCAAGGGATTGCACCGGCGATGGGGATTGGCATTGTGCGGTAAGCAAGCGATGTGCCAGCAATATGAATAGAGGTAATGTCTGATAACGTATATTCTGTATACTGAAAGCCGAGATAAAACCGGCACTCTGCCTTTCTGGTGTATATTCTGCCTTCAATCCGGCAAATGCTTCAATAATCAGGAGTTCCCTGCCACGTTGCCTTGCTGAGCGGCGTGTTCCGCCAGTTCGGTCTCAATGAAGCCGCTGATCATCGCCCGGTAAACCTGCTCGATGACGGATGGGTTTGCGTCCAACTCCTCGGCCAGAGCCTTCACCTTTGCTATGACCTGTTCCACTCGCTGAGGCGCCTTCACATCGTCTGTGGTCTTCTTGAACTTCGCGGCCTGCTTGACGTAACAACCGCGCTCGGCAAGCAGCGCAACAATGCCGCGATCAATGCGGTCGATCTCTGTCCTGACCTCTTCGATGCTGGTGCATTTTGTCTCTGCGCTCATTAATGCTCCCACATTACATCTTGTATCGCCCCATATCCTCGTCGTTCAGCCCTTCGAGCCAGCCGCGCAACTGCTCGGCCGCCTGTCCCTCCGCCGGCCCCGTGGTGTTGAGCTTGGCTGCCTGCATCACCTCTTCGGTGACATAAATCGGGCAATCCGCGCGTAGCGCCAACGCGATGGCGTCCGACGGCCGAGCGTCAATCGCCAGCGGTTCATCCCCTTGCCGAAGCCACAGTGTCGCGAAAAACGTATCGTCATTAAGCTCTGATATAACAACACGTTCCAGACGCGCATTCAAGTGACGCATGAGATTTCTGGTCAGATCGTGAGTCATCGGGCGCGGCACCGCCACCTTCTCAATCTCAATGGCGATGGCGTTGGCCTCGAAGATCCCCACCCAGATGGGCATCACCGTCTCCGAGGCAACGTCCTTGAGCACAATGATGGGCATACTGGTGGCTGGGTCCAGCGTCAGTCCGCGAATCCGCACTTCTACGTCCATGGCTTCCCTTTCCGTTATCCGCTTCTATCTTAGACTGCCTCGCCCGCCAAACTGTTTGGATGCGTTGCGGTTATCTTCACCTGCACGTAATTTCCGGGTGCTGGCGCGATCGCTTGCGCGCAGGTGAAGTTAACCGGCTTGTTCTGGCTGCTGCGTCCGATAACTTGCCCCTTCGCCGGATTCATCCCCTCAACCATGACTTCCATGATCTGCCACAGATGCTTGGCATAATTGGCTCTTTGAATCTCGCGCTGACGATCAAGAACAACTTGAAGCCTACGCGCCTTCTCCACCTCGGGGATGGAATCGATCATCGTCAACGCCGGAGTGTTGGGTCGGCCCGAGTACTTGAACCCGAAGACGCAATCGTACTCGACCTCGTTCAAAAGGTCCATCGTCTGAATCAGATCCTCCGCCGTCTCGCCGGGAAAGCCGACAATAATGTCGGTCGAAATCGCGATGGGCCGGCGCGCGGCCTTAATCCAACTGATGCGCTCCAGGTAATCCTCGCGGGTGTACTCGCGGTTCATCGTCTTCAGAATCCGCGTGGAGCCGGACTGCACGGGCAGGTGTACGTGATCGCAGAGTGTCGGCACGGCGTCAATGGCCTCGACAATGTCGCGGGTAAAGTCGCGCGGGTGGCTGGTGGTGAAGCGCACTCGCCGAATCCCTGCGACCTCGCCCACTGCAACCAGCAACTCCGCGAAGCTTCGCTTCCCTTCCGTATCGCGGTAGCTGTTCACGTTCTGTCCCAGGAGTTGAATCTCGGTATAGCCCTGGTCGGCAATGCGCCGCGCCTCCGCCAGTACCGAATCAGACCCTCGGCTGCGCTCCTTGCCGCGCGTGAACGGCACCACGCAGTAGGCGCAGAACTTGTCGCAGCCCTCGATGATGGTGATGTAGCCGCGATAGGGATTCTGGCGGGCGGTAAACTCGGTCTCGAAGGTCTCGTCGGTCTGGCGGTCGTCGAGTCCGGTGATGCGCGTCTCGCCGGCTTCCAGGCGCTTGAGCATCTCCGGCAGCTTGCGGTACGAGGCCGAGCCTGAGACCAGCGAGACGTACGGCGTCCGCTCGAAGATCTTCTCGCCCTCCTGCTGTGCCACGCAGCCCAGCACCGCGAAGCGCTTGCCCTCCCGGTGCTGGCGCTTGTATTCATCGAGGCGATGGAAGACCTTTTGCTCGGCTTTGTCGCGGATGGAGCAAGTGTTGTAGAGGATCAGGCCGGCGTCTTCCACCGACTCAACCTGCCGGTAGCCCTCGTGCTGCAATGTGCCGATGACCTTTTCCGAGTCATGGGCATTCATCTGGCAGCCAAAAGTCTCTAAATAGAATGTTTTCTCGGTTGCCATAGCAGCTCTCAGTATACCGTGATGCGCTTTGCGCCAGTTCGGCTGCGGCTCAGTCTCAACGCAACCCGGTGTGCAGGTAGGCGATCAGCGCGGCCATCTGCTCCTCGGTGAAGCGGCCGCTGAAGCCGGGCATCATTCCCTTCCCTGCCAGCACATTCTGCCACACGGCCGCGTCGGTGGCCGGAGCGCCGCTGGGCAGGGTCTTATGGTCGAAGACACCGTGCAGATCAGGCGGAACCTTCTTGAGAGCCAAGTCGTTGTCTTCATGGCAGTGGGCGCAGCGAACCTGATAGAGGTGCCTGCCTTCCGCTTCCTGCGGAGTCAGCGACGGCGCTCCGTGGCAGCCAGTCAAACAGGCTGTCGCTGCAATGCAAAGGAGAAGTTTACTTCGAGAAATGCACACATACTTGCGCCTCAGAGTTGATTATGCCATTGGCCGCAACAGGCGGAGCCGATGCAACCGCATCCAGAGGGAATCCCAGCCGCTTCCACTCGTCGTAGCCGCCGCGCAGGGGGCGGATGCGCTCGATGCCCAGCTTGTGCAGGGTCATCGCGGTCTTGGCGGCTGTGGCTTCGCTGGGGCAACTACAGAAGAGGACAATGTCGCGGTCGCGGGGAATCTCGTGATGGCGCTCGGCCAGCGTCTCGGGCGAGAAATGCAGTGCGCCGGAGATCGTGAAGGGGTCCGTCACAAGCTCTGACGGGTCGCGCAGATCCACGATGAAGACCTGCTCGCCGGCATCGAGCCAGCTCTTCAACTCCTGCGGCTCCAGCCGCGCTGCCACCAACTTTTTAAGGACCATGCGGCGGCGTATGACGCGAACCATCAGGAATCCGATGATACCCAGAACAAGCAAGGCGCCGGAGAAGCGACCCGCCCAGTTGAGCAGATCGGGGGAGCGCTTTAGCAGGTCGCCGAAGAAGCGGCCAGCGGCTAGCAACGCGACGAGCCACGCTGCCGCGCCAATGCCATCGAAGAGAAGAAAGCTGCCAAATGCCATGCCGTTCTGGCCAGCCACGGGAGGGGCCAGAGTTGCCAATCCAGGAACAAACTTGGCAATCATGAGCGTGACTGCGCGGCGGCGGCCGAATGAATTTTGAGTCCGGCGGACGCAGACGGTGGGCTCCAGAGAGAGCTTGCAAAGAATACGCAGCACGCGGTGCCCGTAGCGGCGGCCGATGAGGAACCAGGAACTGTCGGCCACTAGCGAGGCGGCGAGGCCGGCCAGCAGGGCGAGAAGAAAATTGAATTCATGCTGCGCGGAGAGCGCGCCGGCCGCAAGCAGTACAGGCGCGGCAGGCAGCGGAATGCCTAACTGCTCAACCAGAACCCAGGCAAAGAGCAGCACGTAGCCATAGAGGAGCAAAATGTGTTCCGGCAAAGCCATTAGATGATCCTGTATTCACTTACGTGAGTCAGACCGCGCATCCCTGTCAAGGTAGAAAATTGTGGAAGATTCGAGTGGCCTCATCTAATCAGATGATTGTCTGAGCAAATTGGCTTCATGCATTCGCTTAAACGTTAAAAGGCCGCCCGAAGGCGGCCCTTTTAACTCATTTCGGACTGTCGGAAAGATCGCCGCTCTATGGCTGCGCCTGTTGCGAGGGCGCGGTCTGAATCGCCGCCGCATCCTGCTGTCCCTTGGAGGCGAACCAGTTGCGGTCCCAGAGGTTCTTGTAGAACTCGCCGGTCAACTCCGCCGCGCGTGGGCCGAAGGTGGGCCTTCCGCCTTCGAGGAAGAAGACGGTGACCAGGCTGCCCTGCGGTGAGTCGGAGTACGAGGCGAACCAGCCGAAGCGCGTACCCTTATCCGAGCAGGTTCCGGTCTTGCCGAAGACAGGCAGCTCGTTGAAGTTGGCGCGCAGGCGGCGGGCGGTGCCGTACTCGACCGCGCCGGCCATGCCGTCCTCGATTTCAGGAACGTAGCGAGCGATGTCCAAGGTACGCTTGACCTTGGGGGTAAGGTTGGCGGCTTCTTCGGGCGTGGTGGGGTGCTGAAGGTAGTAGAGGGTTCCTCCGTTGGCGAGGGCGGCAACATAGGCGCCGAGTTGGAGAGGAGTGAGCGAGACACCCTGGCCGAAGCTGCACATGCGGCCCACGCCACCCTCGGCGGCGGGCAACTCCTGATCCGGATAGACGCCCAACTGCTCGCCTTCGATGTTGTAGCCGGCCAGCTCGCCCAGGCCGAATTGGTTAGCGTAGTGGCGCACGCGGTCAAAGCCCAGTTCCCGGCCCAATTCCTCGAAGTAGAGGTTGTTGCTCTTGGCCAGTGCCTGGGTCATGTTCATGCGGAATCCGGCCAGCTTGACCGGCGTATCGCGCGTGACCAGCCCTTCGGAGAGCGCGGCCATGGCGACCGTGAGCTTGATGGTGGAGCAGGGTTCCGCGCCCGGCGAGAGGGCCAGCTTCTGGTTGACCATGGCCAGAATGCGCCCGTTGGAGGGGTCGATGACCACGGCCGTGCCGTTCATGCCGCCGAGAGCGTCGATGGCCGCCTGGCGAACCACTGGATCCTCTCCGGCCGTTATGTCGCCGGCCAGAATGTCTCCGCTGGCAAAAGAGCTGGCAGTGAAGCGCTCAGAGGAGTGATGGCGACGGGAAGTAAGGGCCGAGCGGCGCGCGTTGGCTCTCGCGTTGCCTCTTGCGGTCAGGCGGGCATGCTGTCCGCCAAGCGCGGCTTTCGACGTGGAACGGGTAGCCCTGGCGTGAGCGGGAGTGGACTTCGTAGCAGGCTGTGCAGCTTTTGCAGCCGCGGCGTGATGGCCGGCAGCGCGATGAGGCTCTGACAGATGCTTTTCCGTCGCCTTGGCGCGATGCGGCGAGTGCGGCACGTCCAGCGCGACCGCGCCCCCGGCGCAACCAATCATAATCAATGCAACTGCCCAAACGCGGGAAAATTTCATCTAGCCAGATTCCTCTCTCCTTACGGAGTGCCGTGCCGCGCGTCCTCCTCGGAGGTACGCACTTCATGCCATCACAACCGGAATACCACTCTTGTCGGCTAATTCGCAAACAACTTACAGCCCTTGTTGCGGATAAAGCCAACTCTGATCCCGTCGCACTGTCTTTCGGCGCAAGAGGCAGCTTTGCATTTGTAGAGCTATATTGCACTATACTCCTCTGCGATCCATTGCAAACAACTCCCAGTACCTTGGTCACCTAGAACCCCAGCCGCCGTAGAAAGGTCGGCTTCTCCAGATCCGGCTGCGTCTCAACGTTGGTCTCTACGTATTCACTGGGCGGCGGGGTGAAGGCCGGCTCCTCGGACAACTCGGCAAACTTCGGCCTTGCGGGATTGGCCGCCGGTTCCATTTCCTCCTGTGGAAGATCCCTGCCCGTCTCGGCAATTTCAGGCTCAGCGCCAGTTGTGTCCGCAGAAGGCGCGGTGGCAGAGAAATAGTTAGGCCCGTCTTCTTCATCGGGCTCAGCCACATCCTCGGCTTCGACCGCGTCTTCCGGCTCTTCATCCTGCGAGAGAAAGCGCGGCGGAGCTGCGGGCGCCAGAACCTGCGCGGAAGAAGTCGCCGGAAGCCTGTTTTCAGGCGCAGCCAGAGGAACCGAGGCCATTGAATCTGAATCCAGTGGAATCGAAACCACGGACGGCTCTTGCACGCTCAACATACGTTCGCGCCGCTCCGGCATCTGGTTGCGGAAGCCGGTGGCGATCACGGTAATCTTGACGTCTTCGCCCATCTTCTCGTCCAGCACGGCGCCGAAGATGATGTTCGCGTCCTCGTGAGCGGCGGACTGGATGAGCGACGAGGCCACGTTGACCTCGGAGAGCTTGAGCGAGCTGGAGCCGGTGATGTTGATGAGAATGCCGCGCGCGCCGTCGATGGCGCCGGCTTCGAGCAGCGGCGAGGCCATCGCCGCCTGGGCCGCTTCCATGGCACGATTCTCGCCCGAGCGCACCGCCGTGCCCATCACCGCGTGGCCCATGCCGGCCATGGTGGTCTTCACGTCGGCAAAGTCGCGGTTGATGATGCCGGGAATGGTGATGATGTCGCTGATGCCTTGCACGCCTTGGCGCAGCACGTCGTCGGCGATGCGAAAGCTCTCAAAGAAGCCGGCGTCCTTGGCCACGGCCAGCAGCTTCTCGTTGGGGATAACAATCATTGTGTCAACGCTTTCCAGCAGTTCCTTCAAGCCTTGCTCAGCCTGCCGCTGGCGGCGCTTGCCCTCAAAGCCGAAGGGACAGGTGACCACGGCCACGGTCAAAATGCCCATCTCGCTGGCCAGCGAGGCGATCACCGGCGCGGCGCCTGTGCCCGTGCCGCCGCCCAGGCCGGCGGTCACGAAGACCATATCCGCGCCTTCCAGGGCTTCGATGATCTTTTCCGAGTCTTCCAACGCGGCTCGCCGTCCCACGTCGGGATTGGCCCCTGCGCCCAGCCCCGAGGTGAGCCGGACGCCGAGTTGCAGCTTGACCGGCGCATGGGAGACCTTGAGCGCCTGCACGTCGGTGTTGGCGGCAATAAACTCCACGCCTTCCAAACGGGCCTGGATCATGCGATTGACGGCGTTGCCGCCGCCCCCGCCTACGCCGATGACCTTGATGCGTGCGCCGCGCGGCCTTTCCTCGTGATACTGAATGCGCATCTCTCCGGCTTCATTCTTCTGCTCTTCCATTGGGGTTCCGTCCTCCTGATTCCTGACCTCGAATGATCTGACTTTGAATGATAGCGGTTAAAAACTTCCTGCAAAAACGGAGCGCACCCTGGAGCGCCACGTGGTGCTCTCTTCTACATGATTCGATCGTGTGCGATTGGCGTAAAGAATCATGCCAATCGCCACCGAAAAGCTCGGATGGACCATTCCGTCGGGCATATGCGAGAGGCGAACCGGGAGTCCGGTGCGCGCCGGAACCCGCAACTGGCTCTCGGTAATGTCGAGCATACCGGGCAGCATCGCCCCGCCGCCGGTGAGCACGCAGCCCGCGCCCAAAGCCTCCAGCACACCGCCCTGGCGCAAGTTCTCTTTGACAAATTGAAGCAGTTCGCAGCCTCGCGGCTCCAGAATCTCGGCCATCCTGCGCAGGCTCAGCATCTGCGGCTGAGGGCTGGCAATCTCAATCTCCTCATTCTGCGGCACATCCGTCACCACCACGTTACCGTACCGGCACTTCAACTCCTCGGCCAGGGCCACAGGCACTTGCAGGCCCACCGCCAGGTCGTTGGTAAAGTGCTGTCCGCCAATCGGAATGGAACCCGTATGCACCACCGCGCCCTCGAAGAACACCACCAGATCGCTGGAGTGGCAGCCGACGTCGAGCAGGCAGACGCCCAGCTCCCGCTCGTCGGCCGAAAGAACGGCCTCGGCGGCGGCAATCGATTCGAGAATGGCTTCCGTCACTTCCAGGCCGGCGCGATTGGCGCAGGTGACTGTACTCTGAAGCGCGCTGCCGGAGCAGGTGGCGATGTGCAGTTCGGCTTCCAGCCTCTTGCCCACCATGCCCACCGGGTCGAAGATGCCCGGCTGGCCGTCGAGGATGAACTGGCGGCGCAGCAGGTGCAGAATCTCACGGTCGGGAGGCCGCTCCACGGCCCGGGCACGCTCGACGGCGCTGCGCACATCCTCCGCGTCGATCTCGCGCATGCGGCCGCCCAGCTCGATTCCGCCGTTGGTGTTGAGCCCGCGAATGTGCGGCCCGCCCACGCCCACCACGCACTCGCCGATGTTGGCGTTGGCCACAAACTCGGCCTGCTCAATCGCTGCCTTCACCGACTTGGCGGCCGGGCCTAGGTCGGCGATCAGCCCTTTGCGCATCCCCGCCGACGCCACCACTCCATGCCCGCAGTAGCGCAGTGCGCCTTCATACAACTCTGCCGCCAGCACCCGGGTCCATGCGCTGCCGATGTCCAGCGCCACGATCAGATTATCTTGCCTCTGGCTCATCTCACTCACTGACCCATCCCGGCCAACGTGGCCGTACGTATGATTGGGGCGCTCTTCTGCCTGCTCGCGTTCAGCGCGGCGGGTTTGGCCTCCGCGCGCTTCTTGGTCTTCGCCGCCTTCGCTTTCGCAACGGAGACCTTCATGGCTCTTGGGTTCTTATGCGCCGTGGAATTGATCGGCTTGGTCGAGCGATTTGCCACCGGCTTTGCGCCCGCTTTGCCTGGCTTCACGGGAGCACCAGCCTTGTTTGGCTTCACTGGAACATTCGACTGCGGCTTGCCGGTAAGAGCGGTAGCTCCGGGCTTTAGCCCGGAGATTGCGCCGGCGGAAGCAACGGGGGCTTTAGCCCCTGAGGGTTGCTTTTCAGGAGATTGGCCCGCGGTCTGCCCATCTGCCGGCTTGCCGTCGCCGGTCGTAGCCGCGCTCTGCTGATCGGCCGTGGCTTGCGCCACATTGGTTCCAGCCGCCATCTCCAGCACCACCTGCTGCTCATAACGCAAGTCCACCGCCGCCAGCTTGGGATACTGCTGACGCCACTCGCCGATGTGTGCCTTGTAGCGCTGGTAGCGCTCCAGAAACTGGTCTTCGCCGAAGTGGGCCAAAATGTCACCGCCCTGCTCCGGCATCAGTACCTTGGCGTCTGCGGGATCGGTCAAGTCGATCTCCGAGATTTGTTCGGAGAGCTGTTGGCCGTTCGAGTCCAGTTCGGCCAGCAGGCGCTGATAAACCGCCATGCGCGCCTTGCGCGATGCGATTGGGTCGTGGGCGTCGAAGCCGGTCACCACCGGAAAGGAGTAATGTCGCTGGGCCATCATGGCAGCCGGCATGGTGAGCAGAACGCCGCTCGCGTCCACCAGGCCGATCTGCTGCCCCATGCGCACAAAGGCCACTGGCCTCCGCTCCACCACCGAGACGCGAATCTGGTCCGGCAGCAGGCGCATCACCGTAGCCCGCTCAACCCAGGGCAGTTGTTCCAGTTGCCTGCGCCGCTCACTCAAGGGAACAAAGAATATATTGCGCCCAATGTCTTCGCCGAAGACCGGCAGCATCTCCGCGCGGCTGACCTCGGTCAGCCCGCTGGCCTTGATGTTGCCCGCCCCGGCAATGCGAAAGCGCTCGTCGCGGTCCAGATAGCTCTTGAGAAGATAAGCAGAGGCAGCGAAGCCGCTCAGCACAACCAGCGCAACAAGCAGCAGAAGCACGCGCCCTGCCGTGCTCGCCGGACGCCACCAGGGATTGCGCGGACGCTCAAAGCGGCCTCCGCCTTTACGCTCCGACTTCATCGCTGGTGAGTCATCGTCGTCCGGGCCGGAGCTATCCAGCGGCATGGTGGGTAGCGCGCGCCGCGCCGGGGGCGCAGACTGCCGCATACGCCGTGAGCTGGGCTCTGCGGGCGCTTCATCTTCCCATGCAAGGGAACGAGTTCGATTGCCGCTTAGTGTCGTCACGCCTGAGCAAGGTCGTGAGAATCGCCAGATTTCACTATAGCCGGGCCTTCGCCCGCGTTTTCCTCAACCGGCGCGGAAGGAACCAGTATTGTTACGGGTGTATCGATTCGATACACCCGTAAAAGCCGGCAGGATCGGAACTGTTCGCGGAACTTCTCACGCCCACTGCAACGTATGCACGGAGTTGGCGGGCAGGTCGATTTCAAGCATCTGCGTGCCGAGCAGCAACTGCGCCCGCTTCTCCGGGCCGCGGTTGGCCAGCACGACCACGAAGCTGCCGTCCGGATTGCGGAAGCCGGAGTGAGAAACGGAACTGGCAGTTCCCTGCTCCGCATCCTGGCCTATCTCATTGGTCTGAAAGACTTTTGCGCCACGGCGGATGTGCCTGGAATAGTGCGCGAAGGCCCAGTACTGTCCGCTGCGCGTCACTTTCTTGGTGGCATTGTCCACTGTGACGACTCCGCCGCAAGTGAACGGGCCGATATTCGGTCTGCCCTTCTCGTCGAGAGCCACATTCCATGCCGTGATCGACCGCGCCCAGTTGCGGGCAATGCCGTTGAAGGTCTCCGCCCAGGTTGTAAAGTCGGTCTGGTAGTCGGCAGCGGTAATGTCCGGGCCGCCCTCGGTCCAGTAGGCATTCTTTTGCGGAAAAGCGTCATGGACGCGCGTCATCGCCGATGGCTCGCCCAGATAGCCGTGCCAGGCGATGCCATCGATGTACTGGGCAGCGCCGGGGAGGCTCAACTCGCCAATCGCGCGGCCCCATAGGTTGTAATTGTGGTCGATCACCCAGATTCTGGTCGAGAGGCCCGCCTTGCGCAAGACTGGGCCGAGATGGCTCTCGACAAACTCGGTCTCATATTCCTGACCCCACAGGCAGGCGGGCATATTGCCGTCCTGGTCGGTGTCGACTTCATTCTGCACGGTGACGGCATCGATCCCCACGCCCTCCGCTTTGTACGCCTCAAGGAATTTAAGGAAGTAGCGCGAGTACGGCCCGAAGCTGTGCTTGCGCATCGACCCGCCCAGCATGGAGCCGTTCGACTTCATCCACCCCGGAGGAGACCACGGCGAGGAGAAGAGAAACAGCTCGGTATTCACCTTGCGCGCCTGAAGCAGCGTGGGCAGAATGTAAGCCTTGTCGTGGTCGATGGAGAATTTCTTCAGCTCCGGATCGGGCTCGGGGCTTTCGTCGAAGCTGTATGCATTGCGCGAATAGTCGCTGGAACCGATGCAGGTGCGGCAGACGTTCAGCGCCATCTCGCTGGGAGCAAAGAGCTCGTGCATCAGTTCGTCGCGCTGCGCCTGCGGAATCTGGCTCAGAACGTAACAGGCCGCATCGGTGAGCGCCGCGCCGAAGCCCAGAATCTCCTGGCGGGTTGTGCCGGGATCGAGAGCGATGGCGTCGGGGACGGCCTCGGTGGCGGGTTTCCAAGCCAGTGGCGCAGCCTGCGCATGACGCCGGTCGCGATAGGTGGCCCAGACTTGCACCGGAGCGGCTGATCCTGCAACGCCCGCCCAGGCCGGAATGCCTCGTGAGACTGCCAGAGCCGCGGCAGTGGCGGAGGCAGTTTTCAAGAACGTTCTGCGTGAATTCTGCGCCATATGTAACCCCCGAATTGCGAAATGGGTGGGAAAACCACGAAATCAACCCTACAGGAACTGTGAAAACACTCTAATTCAACTCCAGCGCCGCCAGGATCTGCGGAGCCAACTGGCTGACGCTGCCTGCGCCGAGAGTGAGGATCAGGTCGTCTTTGCTGGCCTGGGCAGCGACGGCGGCAACCGCAGTGGGAAAATCCGGCGCGAATTGCACCTGCGGCCCTTCGATCTTCGCCGCCAGCCGCTCGGCCGTCACGCCGGGGATGGGTTCCTCGCTGGCGGCATAGATGGGCAGCACGATGACCGTGTCTGCATCGGCGAAGGCGTCGACAAACTTGTCCATCAGATCCAGAGTGCGTGAGAAGCGGTGGGGCTGAAAGACCACGTGGATCTGCCGGTAGCCGCACTCGCGGGCGGCGGCCAGGGTGGCGCGAATCTCCGTGGGATGGTGGCCGTAGTCGTCCACGACGGTAACGCCGCGCGCCTTGCCGCGGTACTGGAAGCGCCTGTCCACGCCACGGAAGTGGCTCAGCCCCAGGGCGATCTTCTCCGCATCCATTCCGAGCTGATGGGCGATGGCTACTGCGGCCGTGGCGTTGAGCACGTTGTGGCGGCCGGGCACATGAAGCTCGAAGGGGCCCAGCGGACCGAGCGAGGTGGTCACCTTGAAGCGCGCAAAGCTGCCCACCACTGCGGAAAGAAACTCCAGCCGGTAGTCGGCCTCCGATGCTACGCCGTAAGTGAAGACGCGCCGCTGAGCGCGGGGCAGAATAGCCGCGAGCAGCGGATTGTCCACACAGGCTGTCACCGCGCCGTAGAATGGCAGCTTATCAATGAAGGTCAGGAAGGCCTGTTCGACGTCGGCCATGTCGCGGTAGCAGTCCATGTGCTCCCGGTCGAGATTTGTGACGACCGCCAGGATCGGCGAGAGCTTGAGAAAGGAGCGGTCGCTCTCGTCGGCCTCGGCCACCAGGTACTGTGAGCTGCCCAGCTTGGCGTTGGAGCCGAGCGCGTCCACGCGGCCGCCGACGACGACCGTGGGGTCCAGGCCGCCGGCCGCGAGCACCGAGGCGACCATGGAAGTCGTCGTCGTCTTGCCGTGCATGCCGGCGATGGCGATGCCGTACTTGAGGCGCATCAGTTCGGCCAGCATCTCGGCGCGCTGAATGACAGGAATCTTGCGGGCATGGGCCTCGACCACTTCCGGATTGACCGCGGAGACGGCGGAGCTGGTAACTACGACCGTAGCTCCGGCAATGTTGGCGGCGTCATGGCCCTCGTAGATCGTGGCGCCAAGCCGTGCAAGGCGATCAGTGACCGGCCCGCGGCGCAGATCCGAGCCCGAGACCTCCATGCCGAGGTTGAGCAGAATCTCAGCAATGCCGCTCATGCCGATGCCGCCGATGCCAATGAAGTGCGCGTGCTGGGAGGTGGCAAACATAAGATACGAAACTTAACTTTAACATTCGCGCGGGCAGCGGCGCAGAATTGCCGGAAAAGCCGCCTCCGATGGGTATCAATATAGGACTAGATGGAGGATCGTTCTAGTTCTGGTCGTCGCGGCGGTGCAGCGTAGGTTTGTCGTCGTCGCTGGAGGTGCTGCTGGGGCTGGAGGTGCCGGACGGGCTGGTCGGGTCGCCGGTTCCCGTACCGGCCTTGCGCAGCGACGGTTTGGCGCCTTTCTTCGTGTCGGTGAGCCGGCGTTTGTTTTCAATGCGCGCCAGCCGCGCCTTCACGTCGTCAAACTCCGAGGTGGTCACCGTGTACTCGTCCCTGGGCGGCAGAATACGGGCAATCTCCTCCTGTGAGTGAAGGATGCGGTCGGGAGTCTGGGGGTGGTCGGTAAAGGCCTTGGAGACAAGTCCAGGCTTGTGCTTCTGCAGCGCCTGCACCTTCTCAAAGAACGTGATGAAGGCCTGGGGATCGTAGCCGGCGCGATACATATATTGCAAGCCCAGGTAGTCGGCCTGCGCCTCGAACTGGCGGTCGTACTTGAAGAAAGTAACCGGCAGGGCCAGTTGCGCGCCTTCGTAGATGCCGTAGCCAGTCCAGCCGCCCACCAGAATCATCACAGGCACCATGCCGATCTGGGCATAATTCAGCCGGGTCATCTCGCGCATTGCGTGGTGGGCGCAGACGTGGGCCGTCTCATGGGCCATCACCCCGGCCAGCTCGGCCTCTTCATCGGCGTTCAGAATCAGGCCCGAGTTGACGTAAAAGAAGCCGCCGGGAAGCGCAAACGCGTTGATCTCATCCGAGTCGATCACCTTGATGGTGAACGGCACCTTGCAGTCGGAGTTCTTGACGATATTCTGGCCGATGCGGTTCACGTACTCGGTGATCACCGGATCGGTAATCAATTTTGTGCTCTTCTCGACCTCCGCGGCATACGCCCGGCCCATCTTAATCTCATAGTCGGTCGAGTACCAGTTCCCTACCCCGCGGCCGCCAATGTCGCGATTGCCCACGGCGCTCACGTCTTCGATGGAGCCGGGCTTCACGTTGACCTTCTGGCTGCCCGGCTCGATCACCTTGTCCGGATTCACGGTGGTAGCCGCGGTGTCGCCTCCCACCGGCGTCGTTCCAGGCGCGGGCGGCTTGGAAGGCGCGGATGCGGGAGTGTCCCCTGCGACGGGCGCCGTTCCCGGAGCCGGCTGGGTAGTGGGTGGGTTTGAAGACGGCGTGCTTGAGGGAGGCGCAGCCGGTGGAGCGGACTGCGACCACGAACTCGTAGCCAGCGAAACCGCCAGAGCCAGCCCTGTCAGCGCCGCTGCCAGGGAAGCTATCCGCACTCTCCGCATGTCCACACCTCCGGCACAGTTCCATTCTCGCAGCTTGGAGCGCGGCGGACTATAGCCTCACAGGCCTGCGGACTGGGCCGCTTCGCTCCTCTATTTAGACGCTACTCCTCGCCCATTTGGCAACAACGGGGAACAGTTTTTAATCCACATCGCCGATTCTGTTCCCTGAACGCCGATGCCGGGCAGGCGGCGGGGTTTGCTTCGGCGTTCCTGACGATGCATCTTAAGAGCAGCCTGTCTTGCCGCTGCAAGTTACGCCGACAATGAACCCGCTAACTTGCTAACTCGCTATCACCGCGAAGCGGTGGCTAACCCGCTAAATGGTTAACCCGTCTCTTGAGTTTTGGCGAAAGACCCAAGTCTCAACCAGTTTTGTTCATGAGGAGCATCAAGGAAGAATCTGCAAAGTGAGCAAAATTGCACAGTTTATCTTTTTACGCGCATATTAACGTGATCTGTTGCGAAATGGCTGTGAACTGCGTTTGTTGGTGGTAAATTGTCTAGTGTGGTTCTCTGCGACGTTTTGCGTTAATGCTTTCATATCGTATTCCAGGAGATTAACCCATGCGTTTACAACGACTTTGCTTCCTGATTCTCCCTCTTCTAACACTCCCAGTCTATGCCGACTCCATCCTTGGAAGCGCAAGCAGCTTTGCGGTCCTGGGCGCTTCTACGGTAGCCAATACTGGCCCAACAACCATCACTGGAGATCTGGGACTCTATCCAGGAACTTCGATCACTGGTCAAGGGAGCATTACGCTCAACGGGACAGTGCATCAGACGGACGCGGTTGCGCAACAGGCTCAATTCGATACGACCACTGAGTACTATGCCCTAGCAGCCGCGCCGTTCAATTCGAATTTGACAGGGGAAGACCTAGGCGGACTCACATTAACGCCGGGAGTCTATCATTTTGACACGTCAGCCCAGTTGACGGGAACAATTGTTCTGGATGCCGAGGGCAACAACAATGCCACATGGGTGTTTCAGATTGGGACCACTCTCACCACAGCGAGTGGTTCGGATGTGACCTTCATCAACCTGGGTTCCTCTCCGGACGATAGCCTGTTTTGGCAGGTAGGCACTTCCGCCATTCTCGGCGCCAACACGTCATTCGAAGGGAATATCCTCGCGACTACCAGCATCGTAATGAATAGCGGTGCAACCATAGACTGTGGCAGAGCCCTGGCGCAAACTGGCGCTGTGACAATGGATACGAACACGATCTCCAACAACTGCACGAGCGAGAGTACGAGTGCGCTGGAGGGCACAAACGGCTTGAGCGGCGGCCCTTCCCAATCCCAGGAAACGCCCCCCGTTCCGGAGCCTGCGAGCATGGCCCTGCTCGGCACAGGACTGTTCGCTCTGGCAGGGTTTGTGCGTCGCCAGCGGCGCGGATGATCCTTCCCCGGGCTAGCGGAGTCCGCGTCTACCGATCCGGCTCCACCAGCCAGGCTGGTGTCCACTCGTCAGGGAGCAATCAGGCGCACGCTGGGAAAGTAGGCCGCGTAGCGCCGTGTGTCTCTGGTCAGCAGCGGGCATTCGAGCACAGCGGCGTGCGCCCCGATAAAGAAGTCGGCCAGGACGTTGATTTTTGTTCCCCCTTGCCGGCGATATTGCGCGTAGGCTTTGCCGGCAAGAAATGCGGCTCTGCGAGGAATGCTGACGACAATCGCATCCAGCTCTGCCAACTTTTCGTCCAGGTCGACGGAGTTGGCAAACGAGACCGAAATCTCCGCATAAACGATAGGGTTGATCACGAATTCGTCCAGGAGCGACAGCTTCCGCAACTGGCTGCTTGACCATCCATGCCAGACAGGGTCAGGATCCCATACGTCCAGGATCACATTGGCGTCAAGAAGGATCATCGGAGTAGCCGCGGATCAGTTCCATGTACTCATCGGTGGAGCAGCCCATCTTGATCTCGGCCGCTCCCAGCGCGCGATCAAACCGGTCAGGCCGCGCTTCTGGGGTAGGAAATCTCTTGCGCAGCACCACTTCCCCGTCATTGTTTACATCGAAAACCAGTTTGCATCCCGGCTCCAGGCGCAAAGAGTCGCGGATGTGCTTGGGAATCGTGACCTGGCCTTTGCTGGTGAGCGTGGTTTCCATGAATGACCTCCCGGTATTACCTCATCTCCATTGTAATACTATCGCCAATTTGAAGCCGGCCTCCGTCTGAATTACAGTGGAGTACACGCGGAAGTGGGGGCGTTGCCTTGCGAAGACTGATTGTGCTGGTTGGCCTGGCCGTATGCGGAACGATGCAACTCATTGCCCAGCAACCGCCGCCCCATCCCCCGCTGGAAGACTTGTTGCATCCGCACAGCCATGCTCGACCCGCCCCCGCTAGTCCGCAGCGAACCCCCGAGATACTCTTCGACGCCACGAACCTGGGCTCGCCGCTGCTTCTCGACAAAGGCTGGCGCGTCGGCATCACCTCCAACCCGGCGGCGGCGACCGCCAGCTTCGACGACTCCACATGGGCCCTCCGGGACGCACAGGAGTCCTTTGCCGAGATTCCCGACGAGGACCATCCGGCAGGCGCTCCGAACGGGGATCCCAACGCCAGCCGCTCCAATGGCCACCAGCGGCCCTTCATCTGGTTCCGGATGCACATCAAGCTGGCTCAGAACCACGGGCCGGTCTTTCTGCTGCTCGAACTGCCTCCTTCACAGAGCGGCTCCTCCAGCTCGGAGTCGCTGAGTGTCGATGTCTTCGCAAACGGCCGCCGGATTCAACCGGAGGGGCCGCATGGAGATGCGATCGAGCGCTTCCAGCAAATCTCTCGCATCTACGAATTGAAGCTGGCGCCCTCTGAATCCTCTCTTACCCTGGTGGTGCGAAGCATCTTTGTTCCTATCGGCTTCGGAGCCTATACCGGCTTCTTTGCCGACCGCCAGTTGCGTTTGGGCAACCGTCAAGACCTGGATCGCGCGCTGGAACTGTGGTCCAACCATAGCCTCTTTGAACGTCTTCCGAAGCTGGTGGTCTCCATCCTGCTGACCATTCTGACGCTCTTTCTGCTCATCCTCTTTCTCACGCAAAGGGGCCACATCGAGTATCTTTGGCTGGCCCTCTATGAGCTGTTCCTGGCGCCCCTCGGCTTTCTTGAGCTGGCCGGCAACTCCGCATGGCTGGATCGCCTCTTGTATCTCGCGCTGCTCTTTCAAGTGCTGGCGGTTACGGCCTACCTTTACTTTGAGTTCCTGGTTGCCTTTCTCGCCCTGCGCAAACGCTGGTATATCTCTCTGCTTCGCTTTACCGCACCTATCCTGGCCGGAATCATCCCCGCCTTTCTGGTGGCCTTTTCCGGCCACGGCATGGTCGTGGGGATTGTACTGGCAGTGGTCCTGGCGGTCTGCGCATTATGGATGCTGGGTTGGCTGGTCTTCATCTTCATTACACTGATCGCGGCGACGCTGCGGCGAAATTTCGAGGCAGGCCTGCTGCTGATTCCGTTGGTGTTGAGTCTCATCGGCTGGATTGAACCCTTTCTCACCGGGGAGATGAGCGATTGGGGAGGCCATCCCTACCATTCGCCCCTCACCCTCCAGGCCGGACCCATCCCCATTCACTTTGCCTCTATCGCCGACTTCACCGGCATCTTCGTCATCGTGCTCATCATCTTCGTCCGCTTCCTGCACGTGCAGCGCGACCAGGAGCGCGCTTCCAGCGAGCTGGCCGCGGCCCGCAGCGTGCAGGAGCTGATGATTCCCCAGGAGAGGCTCGCAACCCCCGGCTTCGAGGTGGACTCCGTCTACAACCCGGCCAACGAGGTGGGCGGCGACTTCTACCACGTCCAGCCGACGGCGGACGGCGGGCTGCTGGTGGTCATCGGCGATGTGGCCGGCAAAGGCCTCAAGGCCGCCATGAACGTCTCCATGCTGATGGGCGCACTGCGCAGCACCCCGGAGCGCAGCCCGGCGAAGATTCTTGCTTCGCTGAATCGCGTGCTAGTGGACGGCGACAGCTTCACCACTTGCCAGGCCGCATGGTTCAGCGCCAATGGAGAGCTGGTGCTGGCCAACGCCGGCCACTTGCCACCCTACTTGAATAGCCAGGAGGTCGCGCTGCCCGGCGGTCTGCCGCTGGGTGTTCTGCCTGAGGTGAGCTACCCGGAGGTCCGGCTTTACCTGCACCCCGGCGACCGCATTCTGCTGATGTCGGATGGAGTCGTCGAGGCCCGTCAACCCTCCGGCGAGCTCTTCGGCTTCGACCGCGTTCACAATCTCAGCAACCAATCCGCCTTCTACATCGCCGACGCCGCCAAAGACTTCGGCCAGGAAGACGACATCACCGTGCTGACCGTCCGTAGGCTGGCGCAAGCCGTAGCCGCGTAGAGAAACGGCTCCGGCAGGGTTGATGGTGACACGGAGAAGCACATCTGGGGCCGGAGCCGATCTTCACCGTCTGACCGTCTACGACGCCACATACCTGGAACTCGCCCTGCGCCTCTCCCTCCCGCTGGCCACCTTCGACGATGACCTGCGCCGAGCCGCGCAACAGGAAGGCGTGTCGCTGCTGGGGAAATAGCCTCGATTGTGGCTGTCCGTATCCGTAATCATGAGCAATTATTTGGATTCCACAACCGAAATTATCCTGTATTCTTCCAAGAAGGGAGACTCTTGGAATGTGGGAAGTCAGAGTACAGCACGACGGACTCAAGGCCTATCGCGTTGTTCGTGGTGTTACGAGGCAAGAAGCCGAGTTGAAGGCCAGTCTTCAGCGCGCGGCTTGGAACGAGCGATGGGAGAATCGACTATTGGCGCTCAAGGCCAAGCAAGAAAAACTTCAAGTATCATGGGATATCGAAATAAATAGAAGGACGGCACGGAATCGAACGGCGGAATTGAAAGTTCAATTGAACGCACTGGAGACGATTCTGGAAGCAGGCCTCCAGCAGGATCTTTTTCGATGGTCGAACCTGACGAATACAATCATGTTTACAGAACCTCAACCGAATCGACCAGTTACTCCAATTAGGCCGGCAAAACCAAACTATCCTATTGAACCCAAAAAACCAGTCCTACCGAATGAACCAGATCCCAGCGCATATATCTTTCGATGGTCTATATCGGAAGTCCGTCGCGTTTTCAGCGGCCAGACGACGGTCTTCTTCGTCTTTGGCTCAACAATCCGCCAATTGATTGGCCGTTTTTTCCCATTCTTCAAGTCAAAAGAAATGAATTGGGCAGAACGTCCGTTCGAAGAAGCAAGAGCAAGATGGCGCGAGAAAGTTGACCAGTTTGAACGCGAGTTTGAAGAAACAAAAGCAACATGGTGTGCAGAGTGTGCTGCAATAGATGTATCACACAAGAAGCTGCTTGATGAGTTCGACGCAGCACGCCAAGCGGCTGCCAAAGACTATGCGGCTAGGGTCCATGCATGGGAACTCGCAAAAGATGAGTACAGGGAAAAGCAGAAAGACCAAAACGCACAGGTGAAGGCGCTTCGGGAGGAGTATAAAGCCGGGGATGCATCTGCTGTGGAGTATTTCTTTGCGGAAGTCCTGAATCATTCAGCGTATCCCGATAGTTTACCAAGAGGAAATATTCTCCATTTCAATCAGAGTAGCGGCGTACTGATAGTAGATTATGAGCTTCCGGATCAATCAGCGTTTCCGAGCATTCGAGAGATGAAGTACGTTGCAGCACGCAAGCAGTTTCAAGAAGTGCCAGTCTCTGAGTCATGGCTGAAAAAGACATACGATGAGACGTTATATCAGATTGCCCTCCGGACGCTTCACGAACTTTATATTGCGGACGAGTCAGAAGTGCTCAAGAGTATCGTCTTCAATGGGTGGGTTCAAAGCATAGATAGGGCCACTGGGAAAGAAACCCATGGCTGTATCCTCTCCATACAAGCGGAACGTGAGGAGTTTCTACAGATCAACCTCAGTCAAGTCGATCCGAGGGCGTGCTTTAGGAAGCTAAAAGGAGTAGCAAGTAGCAAGTTGATTGAGCTAACACCTGTACGTCCAATCCTCTCAATCAACAGAGAAGATCACCGGTTTGTTGAGGGTTACGCCGTAGCGGACACCTTGGACGACCGCACGAATCTGGCAGCGATGGACTGGCTGGACTTCGAGAATCTGATCCGTGAGCTATTCGAGAAGGAATTCAGCAAGAATGGCGGAGAGGTTAAAATTACACAGGCCAGCCGTGACGGAGGAGTTGATGCGATTGCATTTGACCCTGATCCAATTCGTGGCGGCAAAATTGTTATCCAGGCCAAGCGGTATACGAATGTTGTGGGTGTAGCCGCTGTTCGCGATCTCTACGGTACAGTCCATAATGAAGGCGCAAACAAGGGCATCCTTGTTACCACTGCTACATATGGATCAGACGCATACGAATTCGCAAAGGACAAGCCGCTCACGCTATTGAGCGGCGGCGAACTGCTTTCGTTGCTCGCCGCTCATGGTCATCGGGCAAAGATTGATCTTCAAGAGGCAAAAGCAATTATCCTATCAAAACAGAATTAGAAGGCAAACGCCCCACCCAGACGGATGAGGCGTTTTGCTTTTGCGACCAAAGGGAGCGTCTGCCCCACCGCAGGTGGTCAGTCGTAGTATTCGAGGCCGAGGTGGGTGATCAGGTCCACGCCCATGATGTGGCGCAGCGTGTTTTTGAGCTTCATCGACTGGATGAAGAGGTCGTGCTCCGGATAAAGCCCCGGCGCGCTCTGCGGCGATTTTAGATAGAAGCTCAGCCACTCCTGAATGCCGAGCGAACGCAGCTCCGGCGTGCGCTTGGCCAGGTCCAGGAACATCACCAGGTCGAGCGCGATGGGCGCGGCCAGAATCGAATCGCGGCAGAGGAAGTTCACTTTAATCTGCATCGGGTAGCCCAGCCAGCCGAAGATGTCGATGTTATCCCAGGCTTCTTTGTCATCGCCGCGCGGAGGGTAGTAGTTGATGCGAATCTTGTGGTAGAGATTCTTGTAGAGGTCGGGGTAAAGCTCCGGCTGGAAGATGTAATCGAGCGAGCCGAGCTTCGACTCCTCCTTGGTCTTGAAGGATTGCGGATCGTCCAGCACTTCGCCGTCGCGGTTGCCCAGAATGTTGGTGGAGAACCAGCCCCGGACGCCCAGCAGGCGCGCCTTCAAGGCCGGCGCCAGTACCGTCTTCATCAGCGTCTGGCCGGTCTTGAAGTCCTTGCCGCAGATGGGCGCCGCGTTGCGCTTGGAGAGCTCAACCATGGCCGGGAAGTCCACCGTCAGGTTCGGTGCGCCGTTGGCGAAGGGCACGCCCTCGCTGAGCGCCGCATACGCGTAAATCTGCGAAGGCGCAATGGCGATGTCGTTGTTCTCCAGGCCCTTCTCGAAGGCCTCAATGCTCTGATGCACCGCCGTCGGCTCGATAAAAATCTCGGTCGACGCGGCCCAGATGATCACCACTCTGTCCACGGTCTTCTTGAAGGCCTGAATGTCGGCCCTTAACTGCTCGGCCAGGTCGCGCTTGTTCTTGCCCTTCTTCACGTGCGTGCCGTTGAGGCGCTTCACGTAATACTGGTCGAAGACCGCCGGCAGCGGCTTGATCGTCTCCAGGAAAGGCTTCAGTTGCTCCAGCATCTTCTCGTCCAGCACCTTGGCGTGCGCGGCGGACTCGTAGACGTTGTCCTCGAAGATGTCCCAGCCGGTGAAGACCACGTCGTCGAGTTTGGCCAGCGGCACAAAATCCTTGATCAGCGGCGATTTGTTGTCGGTGCGCTTGCCCAGGCGAATCGTCCCCATCTGCGTCAGCGATCCGATCGGCTTGGCCAGTCCGCGGCGGATGGCCTCGACTCCGGCGATCATCGTGGTGGCGACGGCGCCCAGGCCGACCACCATCACACCCAGTTTGCCCGTGGCGGGCGCAATCGGCGCTGCTTTTTGGCCGCCTTGCTCTTCAATTCCCATTGTTTCTCCTAATCTGATTGTGATTGCTCCGGTAATCCGGGCCGTTCAAACTTTATTATGGCAACCGAAACAGTGTACGCCTTGCAGGTTGCCCTCGTCCTACCTCTGTCTCATCTGCTGCTACGCGGCCTCCGCCTGCCTGCCGCGCTTCAGGTGCGACCATACAAACCAGACGATCCCCGCCACCAGCGCCAGCTCGACGCCCAAATGGAAGCGATGGAAGGCTGCATAAAAGCGCGGGTCCGTGTGCCACGCCTGGCCCAGCCTCATGCCCGCGTATGCCAGCGCGTAGCACCACGGCCAGGAACCCAAAAAGGTGTAAATGTGAAAGCGAAGCTGCGGCATCCGTGCGATCCCCGCCGGGAAGGCAATAAACGTGCGCACCACCGGCAGCAGGCGCGCCAGCAACACCGCAATCGAGCCGTAGCGCAGGAAAAACTCCGTCATGCGGTCCAGATCGTGGTGGCTCATCAGCACCCATTTGCCGTAGCGCTCCACCAGCGGCCGTCCGCCCTTGGCGCCAATCCAGTAGGCTACAACCGAGCCAAGGTTGCAGCCGATCGCCCCGGCCGTGGCCACCAGCGCCAAGCCCATCCACTGATTGCCGCCGCCGAAGCGTCCAACGTAAACCAGCGAACCCGCAAAGGGCAGAATGATCTCGGATGGCAGCGGTATGCAGGCTGATTCGATCCCCATCAGCGCCATAATCCCGGCGTAGCCGCCCAGGTCGATCACGTGGGTTACAAAATGTACCAGAAAGGTAAGTATCTTTTCGCTCATGCGCGTTATCAGTATATCGGTCCAGGCCGGGGTCTGGCTCGGGACGCGCGCTTGCCGCTCAAATCAATCTGTCATTCTGAGCATCCCAAACCTGTCTGCCTTCTTGAACATCCAATTTTGTCTGTCATCCTGAGCGAAGCGCAGCGGAGTCGAAGGACCTGCTGTGGTTTGTTACCATGAGGTGGTATTCAAAGGAGAAACACTCCCGTGGCCGACTTCCTCCCCGTCCCGCTCACGCTTGAAGGCTCGTTCCTGCTCCACCAGTTCTTCCGCTTCGACTGGAAGGCCTGGCGCTCCCGCACGGACGGCGAACGCGACAAGATTGCCGCCGAGGCTCTCGAACTGCTGAATCGTTTGGAACGTAAAAGCGCCCACGGCGCAGTCCAGACCGCGCTCTTCTCCCAGCTCGGCCACAAAGGCGACCTGGTTCTGATCCACTTCCGCGACTCGCTCGAAGCCCTCAACCAGGTCGAACTCGATCTCGCCCAAACCAGCCTCTACGACTATCTGACCCTCAGCCACTCTTACGTCTCGGTCGTCGAACTCGGCCTCTACGAATCCACGCGCAAGACCTACGAAACCGCCGCCGGCCTGGAGCATCACTCGCCGGAATGGAAGACCGAGATCGCCGCCACGCTCGCCCGCCAATCCGCCGCCATGGCCCCGCGCCTCTACCCCGCCGTCCCCGAGGCCAGGTACCTCTGCTTCTATCCCATGGACCGCAAGCGCGGCGAGCAGGCCAACTGGTACACGGTCCCCTTCCCCGAACGCCAGCGCATGATGCATGAGCACGGCCTCATCGGCCGCCGCTACGGCGACGTGGTCAAGCAGATTATTAGCGGCTCCATCGGCATGGACGATTGGGAGTGGAGCGTGGACCTGTTCGCCGACGACCCGGTGGTCTTCAAAAAGCTCATCTACGAGATGCGCTTCGACGAAGTCAGCGCCGTCTACGCCCTCTTCGGCCAGTTCTTCATCAGCGTCCGCCTGCCCATCGACAAACTAATCAACTGGCTCAGCGGCAGCTTGTAGGTTTTCTAAAGGCTGGACTTGCCAAGGAATCCGCTAACTCGCTAACTTGCGATCACCGCGAAGCGGTGGCTAACTTGCTAAAAGGTTAAACAGTCTTCGCAAGTTTTAGAGAAAGGATAGAGAAGACCCAAGTCTCACCCAGTGCCAATTCGATCAAGCCTGCCATGAAACCAATCATGAACAAGCAGTACAAAACGCAGCATGGCGATCTCGCCCCCGACCGCATCGCCGCCATTCTCAAAGCCCTCGACGAAGCCTATCCCCGCGCCGAGTGTGCGCTCAACCACCGTTCCCCCTGGGAGCTGCTGGTAGCCACCATCCTCTCCGCGCAATGCACCGACGTGCGCGTCAACATAGTCACGCCGGAGTTATTCCGCCGCTTCCCTACCCCACAGAAGATGGCCAAGGCCACGCTGCCGCAACTCGAAGCCCTCATCCGGACGACGGGATTCTTCCGCAACAAGGCCAAGTCGATTCAGGGCGCGGCGCGCAAGATTGTCTCTGATTTCAATGGACAAGTTCCGCAAACACTAGCGGAGCTAGTCACCATTCCCGGCGCGGCCCGCAAGACGGCCAACGTCGTCCTCGGTGTAGCCTTCGGCAAAGCCGAAGGTGTAGTCGTGGACACGCACGTCTTCCGCATCGCGCGGCGTCTCGGCCTGGCCAAAGCCGAGACGCCGCAGAAAGTCGAGCAGGAGTTGATGCGCATCCTGCCCGAAAGCCGCTGGATCGACTTCTCCCATCAGATCATCCACCATGGACGGCAAGTCTGCGAAGCCCGCAAACCCAAGTGCGACCGCTGCAACCTGGAGCAGCTTTGCACGGCGAAGGATAAAACTTGGAGAAGTTAATTGGGTTGCGAATTAACATCTGCAATTTCGAACTGCAACTGCTCTGACTCGGAACCAATCGCCTGTTGAAATCCGCATCCGAGTAAGACCGCAATGGAGGCTGGATTCGCCTCGGTCGTATGTGCCATGATCTTTTTCGTGCCCAGCGCCAATGCCCGGTTCACCAAAGCCTGAACGAGTTCCTTGGCCAGCCCCTGCCCTCTCCATCGTTCGCACATCGAGTAGCCAATTTCCACGCAGCTCGCCTCGTCCGGCGGACCTAGGTAGCCGCCGCATCCAACCAGAGTCGGCTCGCTACCTTCCAAAATCGCGTACCAGCCGTACCAGCCAACCGCCTCCGGCCCGCCCTCGATCATCTTTTCCAGAAAGAACTGAATCGCATCGCGGTCATACTCGCCGGGGGGCCAGTCCTGAGGGAGACGCACCCCCAGCAGAGCCGCAAATCCGGCAGGGTCGTCCAACTCCAGGCGAAGGGTCTGCTGTGTAGACGGCGTCAGCCGCAGCCGCGATGTTCGCATGTCTTCAGTGGGAGCCATGAGACGCATGATCGCCGCAATCAGCCCCGGAATGTCGGAGGGATTCGCCTCGGCTGCGGGCGGCCAGCCCAGTTCACGCAAAGTCTGGCTGGTGATCGGCCCAATCGAAACCGCCGGAACGCCCGCCAGCGGCCACGCAACCCCAGCCACGCGCGCCGCCTCGGCCAGGTGCGTTGCGCTGGAGGAGCTGGTGAAGGTGGCGGCGTCGATTCCCTTCCCTAGTGCTTGGCGAAGCTGCTCCGGCGCGGCGTCGGGCAGGACGTTGCGGTAAGCCTCGACCAAATCGACCTCAGCGCCGGTTGCTCGCAAGGCGTCGGGAATCACGTCGCGTGCAACGGCAGCCCGCGCTAACAAAATCCTTTGCCCCGCAGCGCGCGCCAGCAGTCCCTCAACCAGCTTTTCGGCCACGTAAGCCTCCGGGACAAAATCTACCTGCAATCCAATCAGCCGCGCCGCCGCCGCAGTAGCATCGCCGACCGCCGCCACCTTCAATCGCATGGGCTGCGCCAGCGCAATCTTCAACGCCGCCGCCCGCTCAGCGAGCGCCCGCACCGCATTGGCGCTGGTCAGAATCAGCCAATTGTAGCTGTCAAACCGACGCAGCGCCGCGTCCAGCGGATCAAAACTCTCCGGCGCGCGAAGCTCCAGCACCGCAACCTCGACCGGCTCCGCTCCCAGCGCGCGCAAGCCTTCGCTGAGCTTGCCGGCCTGATGCGCGGCGCGTGTGACCAGAACCCGGCGGCCCAGCAACGGCAGCGCGCTCATTACGCGCCTCCGGCAGCCGCAAGCAGCGGACCCGCGCCTGCTTCGATCAGCTTTTGCGCGATCTTTCGGCCCAGCGTCGCCGGCTCCGCGCCAACATGGAGCGCGATGTGGTGGATGCGAACAGACTCACCTGTTTCGGGAGCGGCGACGACGGCAAAGAATTCGTCCCAAAGCGCTTCATCCGCGCCGGAATTCTCCTTCAGCCACGGCCGGCAATGAATGCCGATGGGAACCTGGCAGCCTCCGCCGAGCGCCGCCAGCGCGGCCCGTTCTACGGTGACGGCAAATCGCGTCGCCGCATCGTCAAGGAAGGCAACCGCAGCCATCGTCGCCGCGTCGTCCTTGCGCGTCTCGATGCCCAGTGCTCCTTGCCCGGCCGCCGGGCAAAACTCCTTCGGCTCCAGCCGCTCGCGCACCCACTCAGTCTTCTCCAGGCGGTCGAGGCCCGCCGCGGCCAGCAGAATCGCCTCCACCTGCCCTTCAGCCAGCTTGCGCAGCCTCGTGTCCACATTGCCGCGAAACTCGACGGCCTCAATGTCGGGCCGCACGGCCTTCAACTGCGCCCGCCGCCGCTGGCTGCTGGTGCCCACGCGCGCGCCCTCGGGCAACGCGGCCAGATTCTCATACTTCACCGAAACAAAAACGTCGCGCGGGTCCACGCGCGGAGGCGTCGCCGCCAACGCAAACGGCTCCGGCAGCTCGGTAGGCAAATCCTTAAGCGAATGAACGGCCAAATCCACGCGCCCGTCGGCCAGCGCTTCCTCGATTTCTTTCGTGAACATTCCCTTGTCGCCAGTGATGGCCCCGACCTGGGCGAAGGTGACCTCTTGCAGCCGGTCGCCGGTGGTCTTGATGATCTCGATCTCGACCTCGTGCCCCTGGCCACACAGCAGTGCGGCGATGTGGTTTGCCTGCCACAGGGCCAGTTGCGAGCCGCGGCTTCCGATGCGCAGGTTCATGGGCGGCCCAACCCTGCTATAAGTACATAAATGGCAAAGACAACAAACACACCTCCGGTGATTCGAACACCAAGTTTTTCATAGTCACTCTCGGCCAGTCTCGATTTCATGCCAAAGAATGCCCAATATGAATTTATCGTTCGAGGTATTGCACGGGGAAAGAACGCCATTAAAATGCCGGCCATCCCTGGCAAACCACTAACTACTAGGATACCAAAAGCATGCTTGGTCATGTTTTTAATTCCTCCTGATCTCATTCATTGCTGCTTCCTTGGTTTCAGGATTTGTTGCTTCCGTCCGGTTCGAAGCGTCCTGTTCGGCAGCGGTGACGGGCAGCGACCAGGTCTCGCAGAGCGATTCCAGCCGCGCCGCATCGTTCTCGCGCGCGGCCTGCTTGAGCGCCTGCATCGGCGGGTGAAGGAATTTATTGACCAGCCCGCGGGTCAGCGCCTCGACCGCCGCAAGCTGCTCGGCGTTCAACGAACCCAGCCGTGCCTGCGCGCGTCGCAGCTCCGCCTGACGAATCTCCTCGGCCTGTTGTTGCAGCGCCACAATCGCCGGAGCCACGTTGACGGTGAGCAGCCGCTGGTGGAAGCGCTCGACCTCGGCGGCAATCAGCGCCTCGGCGTCGGTAGCCTCGCGGCTGCGCTCCACCATGTGCGCCGCGGCCACGGCTTGCAGGTCGTCGATGTCGTAAACAAAAATGCCCTCCAGCTTGCCCATCGCCGGGTCCACGTCGCGCGGCACGGCAATGTCGATGAAGAACATCGGCCGGTTACGCCGCCGATGCAGGAATGCCTGCCCATGCTCGCGGCGGAAGATGGGATGCGGAGCGCCAGTCGAGCTGATCACAATGTCGGCCTGGCTGGCTGCGTCGTAAAGCTGTTCGAAGGGGATCACCTGCCCCGCAAAGCTCTCCGCCATGCGCCGCGCGCGCTCCAGCGTGCGGTTGGTCACCAGAATCGCGCCGGCTCCCTGCTGCACCAGATGGCGCGCGGCCAGCTCGCTCATCTTGCCCGCGCCCACCAGGAAAACCGTGCGCCCTTGCAGCGAGCCGAAGATTTTGCGCGCCAGTTCCACGGCCACCGAGGCGATGGAAACCGAATTGGAGCCGATCTCCGTCTCCGTGCGGACCTTCTTGGCGGCGGCAAAGGTGCTCTGCAACAGGTGCTCAAGCTGCCCGCCGATTGTGCCTGCGGCGTGCGCCACGGCGAAGGCCTCTTTGACCTGGCCCAGAATCTGCGGCTCGCCCACCACCATCGAATCCAGGCTGGCGGCCACGCGGAACAAATGCCGCACCGCCTCCTGATCGCGATGCTCGTAGAGGTGCGGAGCCAGCAGCGCCGGGTCCAGGCCAAAGTGCCGCTGCAAAAAACCAGCCAGGCCGGCAGCATCCGGCTCCACCGCGGCCAGAATCTCGACCCTATTACAAGTGGAGACGATCATGCATTCGGCCACTCCGGGCACGGCGGCCAGGGCGCGCGTGGTCTCCGGCAGATCGTCGCGCGAGATGGCGATCCGCTCGCGCACCTCAATGGGCGCGGTCTTGTGGTTGACGCCGATGAGGACCAGGCTCATTGCGGACCGAACCTGTGCACGCGGCTGAAGACATTGGCGGCCAGCACGGCCAGCATCACCAGGAAGACCGCGCCGGAGAGATAAACGGCCCGGCGTCCGCGCAATCCGGCGCTGCGGCGAACAAACAGCAGCGTGACGTAGATGGCCCACATGGCAAACGATGCGATCACTTTGGGGTCGCGGAAGTAGCCCGCGCCCAGAACGGTCTCCTGCGCCAGAACCGAGCCGATCACCAGGCCGACGGTCACGCAGGGAAAGCCGAACTCCAGCATGGCGTGGGCAATGCGCTCCAGCGTGTCCAGCGGCGGCAGCCAGTCCAGCGGCAGCCACCAGGAGTCTTCGCCGGGCTTGTGCTTGCTCTTCAGGCGGCGCTCCTGAACGAGGTAGAGGATCGAAGCCAGCAGGCTGAAGCCAAGCGCCACATAGGCCGCCAGCAGCGCGGCAATGTGCGCTACCAGCCAACTGAAACGCACCCCGGCGGAGGGAAACATATAGCGGTCAACGCCCAGCGACGGCACAAAAACCACGAAAAACGTAATCGGTAAGACGAAGATTCCCAGCGAGATCGCGTCGTAAATCCACCAAACCAGAAAAAACACCCCGGCCAGGACAAAGCCCAGCAGCGACTCCATCTCGCGCACCCCCACCGGCATCCAGTGATGGGCCTGGACGAGCATCTCGACGCAGGAGATAAAGTGGAAGAAAAAGGCCATGCCGCCCAGGTGGACGCAGCTTTTGCGCCAGCCCACTCGCCCGTAGAGCACGGCCGGAAAAACGGCGACAGAAGCCGCCGCATAGAGAATCACCGCAACTCGCAGCCAGAGCAGATACATTTCGCTTCTCACCTTACCGGTGCAAGAATCAGTATACTGTGACGCAAATCACTTCGCGGGCTGTATTGATCCAGCTCTTAAAAACTGACGGCTCCGTGCCCCATCCTTTCTGTCATCCTGAGCGAAGCGCAGCGAAGTCGAAGGACCTGCTTTTTGCTTATTTTGCCAAAAGGGTGCGAATGAACTTCCATTCCTTTTGTTTCGCAACAGTTCACATTGCGGCGGGGGTAGGGCGCATTGCGGCTTCCGATTCGCTGGGGGGTATGGATAACTTCATTCCCAATGCGCCGAGAAGCAGGTGGATTTGACGCCCCACTTGCCCGAAATACACCCGGTAACCGGGTCCAAAATCCAGTCTCAACTCCGAAACGCCCTGGATGTAGGTCAACCGATGCTGGCAAGGGCTTCTGTGAAAGTCTCAAGGTCGCGGAGATTCACATGAACCTCGATACGGGAACCGAGACGGTTGATGATCGAAACCAAGCGGTCAAGGGTGAAACGGCCAAGGTCGGCGTTGCGAATACGGGAGAAGTCAGCCGCTGCAATGCCAGTCTGCGCGTGGGCTGCCCGCACGGTCAGCTTTTTGCGGTCCAGCATCTTGATAATCTCGGCAGCAAAGATGGCCTTCAACTGCTCGACATCCGGATCGGCATGACCCATATCGCGGAAGACATTTCCGCTGCCGCGAACAACCTCCACATCTTCGGCTTTCATCCCAGCATCTCCTTCAACTTCTTCAATCGGCTCTCGATTAATTCAACCTCATGCAGCGGTGTCTTGATGCCCTGGGTCGATTTCTTCTGGAAGGCGTGAATGACCCAGATTTCGTCGCCCATCTGCACAGCGTAGACGACGCGAAAGGCGTTCCCACGCAACGGCAGCGCAATCTCAAAGACACCGGAGCCAACTCCCTTGAAAGGCTTGGCGATATCCGCTTTGCCGTTCTCGGCCGCTATCGTCAATGCGGTCATGCAGATGGTCTGCGCATCAGAAGGAAACCTCGCGAATTTCTTCAAGGCGGCTTTGATCCAAGAGATGGGCCGCGTCTTTCTGGTCATCGGCATTTTGCATTCTCTGCGAACTAATGTTGTCAGAAATGACTACATTTGTCAAGTACAGTATTGGCCGTTCAAACGGGCGCGCTTGAGGCGAGTGGATTCCTGGCCTGCGCATTTTTCCTCGAAGAGTGAGCGAAGGATGGGGCGCGGCAAGAGCGCGGATGCGGAGAAGCACGGGTTTGGGTTCATCGTCTCCCAGGTCTCAAAGGCGAGATCGGGGGCACCCGGTAGAGGTCAGTCCGATTGGATTTGCTTCACAATTTCCTTAACAATATCTGCACGGCTTTGGCTGTCGATGGCATATATACTCAGATGGGGCAGGCCAATGAGCTTCTGACCTGTTTCAAGTCTCGAACATCTCCACGTCCAGTTGCCGTGCTTGCATGGCTGCGGTTCTTGAATGGGCTTTCCTTTAAGCTTGTCGCTGATGAAATCAAACGGTAGTCTGCCATGTGTGATGATCACGCGCGGCTTGACTATTTCTTGGATAATGGCTTTATGGATCGGCCAACATTTTTCCGCCATCGGCCATCCCCCTGAGTCTTTCTCCTTCTTGCCACTCTTGAAGATCAGATTGGATGCGCAGACGGTGTGTGGATCCAATCCCAGCTCATCCTCAAAGAGAAATCTGAATCTTTCCTGCAGTGGACGACGTTCTTTGCTCTCTGGGTCATCGTTCCAGCTTACGTCGAGGAATTGGTTCTTGCCAGCTTCCTTTGTAAATCCGGTCAGGCCGTCCAAAGAATATTGAACCGTTTTCGGAGGTACTTCTCCCGACCCGGCTGGATTCACGCCGAGAAAATAGTATTCGCCACGCACCAGCGTTGTGTATGAACTGTAGAGCATCCATCCCGGCTTACCGAGAACATCTCCATCCATTTTCTCTGCAATCTGGTGGATTTGCTCGACATTTTGTCTATATGTAGATTGATTGACAGGTATTATCTCTCCTCGACCTTCCACTCCATTTCTCGACATTTATCAACCTCCATTAACAGATTCCCAACGATTCCGATTCTATACCGAAATAAACGCATCAATGAACTTTTTAATGGCAAAGTTCATTTCTTACCAAATTTGCCAGTTTTCTTCAAACATGTGGAATTTCGTCCTGTTTTTGGACAGGGCGCGGAAGCGGCTTTGTGGCTAAAATCAGAGTTGCCATGAGTGAATTTACACATTTGCATTTGCATACCGAGTACTCGCTGCTGGATGGGGCTTGCGGCATTCATAAGCTCGTTGACCGGGTGGCCGCGCTCGGCCAGACCTCTGTCGCCATGACCGACCACGGGAATATCTATGGGGCGGTGCATTTTTTTGCGGCGGCTAAAGCCAAGGGAATCAAGCCGATCCTGGGCTGCGAGCTGTACATCTGCAAGCACGAGGACCACCGCGCGCCCGGCGAAGGGGACGAGAACAATCACCTGCTGGTGCTGGCGGAGAACGAGGAGGGCTACCGCAACCTGGTGCGGATTACCTCCGAGGCCTCGCTGCACGGCTTCTATCGCAAGCCGCGTGTGAGCAAGCGCTACCTGGCTGAAAATTCCAAAGGCCTGATCGGCTTCTCCGGCTGCCTCTCGGGCGAACTCTGCGAAGAGTTGATGGCCGGCCGCTACGAGAAGGCGAAGAGCGTAGCCCAGCAGTACGAGGATATCTTCGGCAAAGGTAACTTCTTTCTGGAAATTCAGGATCAGGGCCTGGAGCAGGAGAAGCAGATTCAAGAGGCGCTCTTCCGCATGGAGCGCGAGTCTGGGATTCCGATGGCGTTGACCAATGACTCGCATTATCTGTGCGGAGAGGACAGTCACGCGCATGATGTGATGCTCTGCGTGCAGACAGGCGCAAAGATTCACGATAAAGAACGCTTCCGCTTTGATTCCGACCAGTTCTTTGTGAAAAGCGCGGACGAAATGGGACGGATCTTCCCCGATTCGCCGGCGCTGATGCAGCGGACGATGGAGATCGCCGAGCGCTGCGAGTTAAAACTCCATCCTGTGGATGATCCTTTTCCGGTTTTTGCGGTGCCGGAGGGGCACACCATTGACAGTTACTTCGAGTTCGTCTGCCGGGAGGGCTATAAAAAACGGCTTGACACGGCGGTGCGGCAGTTGGAAGCACGCGGGATGCTGCGCGCGAAGGTGCATGAGTATGATGCGCGGCTCGAATACGAGATCGGAATTATCAAGCAGATGAAGTACCCAGGGTACTTCCTGATTGTTTGGGACTTCATCAGGTATGCGCGGGATCATGGGATTCCCGTGGGTCCGGGCCGTGGATCGGGAGCCGGCTCGCTGGTGGCGTATGCGATGGAAATAACTAACATCGATCCGATGCAGAACTCTCTGCTTTTTGAGCGGTTTTTGAATCCAGAGAGAAAACAGATGCCGGATATCGACGTGGATTTCTGCCAGAATCGCCGCGGAGAAGTTATTGAGTATGTAACTCGGAAGTATGGGCGCGAGCAGGTGGCGCAGATTATTACCTTCAATACCATGGCGGCCAAGGCGGCGATCAAGGATTGCGGCCGCGCAATGGATATGCCCTACGGTGACGTGGACCGCATTGCCAAGCTGATTCCGCCGACGGTGGGAACGACGATTGATCAGGCGCTGGAAGGCGTGCCGGATCTGAAGAAGGCCTATGAGACGGATGGGCAGATACGCGAACTGATCGACACAGCGAAGAAGCTGGAGGGCCTGGTGCGCGGGTCGGGGGTTCATGCTTCGGCGGTGGTGATTGCGCCGCGGCCGCTGACCGAGCTGGTGCCGCTGGCGAAGACCAAGAACGACGAAATTGTAACTGCTTATGATATGAAGGCCGTGGAGAAGCTGGGCCTGCTGAAGATGGACTTTCTCGGCCTGACGACGCTGACGGTGATTGATGACTGTTTGAAGCTGATCGCGGCTCCCCCCCGCAGCGAGAAGGTGGACATCGAGGCGATTCCACTGGACGATGAGGAGACTTATAAGAAAGTTTTTCAAGCGGGGCTGACTTCAGGGGTTTTTCAGTTTGAGTCGAGCGGAATGCGGGATATGCTGCGGCGTTACAAGCCGGACAGGATTGAAGATCTGACGGCACTGACGGCGCTCTACCGGCCTGGGCCGATCCAGGGTGGAATGACGGATGACTTCATCGAGCGCAAGTGGGGGCGGCGGAAGGTGGAGTATATGCTGCCAGAGATGGAGCCGGTGCTCAAGGAGACACTGGGGGTTATCGTCTATCAGGAGCAGGTGATGCAGATCGCCAACGTGCTGGCGAGTTACTCGCTGGGCGAGGCTGATCTGCTGCGCCGTTCGATGGGCAAGAAGAACAAGGAGGCGATGGCCGAGCAGCGGGACCGCTTCATGGAAGGCGCTGACGCGCTGGGCCACAAGAAGGAGACGGCGGGCGAAGTCTTCGACCAGATGGAGAAGTTTGCCGGGTATGGATTCAATAAGTCGCACTCGGCGGCCTATGGGTTGGTGAGTTATCAGACGGCTTACTTGAAGACGCATTATCCGACGGAGTTCATGGCGGCGCTGCTGACTTCGGAGACTTCAAAGCCGGAGAACGTGGTGAAGTATATCGCCGAGTGCAAGGAGATGGGCATCCGCGTGGAGCCGCCCGATGTGCAGGTCTCCGATGAGCAGTTTACGCCGAATAACTCGGCGGAGGGGTTGGCGATCCGCTTTGGCCTTGCGGCGGTGAAGAATGTCGGCGAGAATGCGATTGCATCGATCAAGAATGCCCGCATTGAGGCTGGCGGGAAGTTCAAGAGCTTCTGGGAGTTCTGCGAGAAGGTCGATCTGCGCGTTGTGAACAAGCGGGTGATCGAGTCGCTGATCAAGGCCGGAGCGCTGGACGCACTAGGCAAGCGCGCGCCGCTGATGGCCGCCGTCGATAAAGCCATGGAGCGTGCGCAGAAGATGCAGAAGGATGCGGCGCAGGGCCAGAGCGGGCTCTTCGGGCTATTCGATGAGGGGCACAAGGCTGGGCGCGGAAACGACGACCTGCCCAAGGTGGCCGAATGGGAAGAGGGCGAGCGCCTTGCCAATGAGAAAGAGGTGCTTGGCTTCTTTGTTTCGGGTCATCCACTGGATAAGTATGCGGATAAGTTGCGTAACTTGACGGGAGTGATTTCCGCGGCCGAAGCTCTGGAGCGCAAGCCGCCGGAGAAGCGCTGGGGATCGCAGTCAGATCCGGCGGACGAGATACAGGTTGCGGGAATGATTCTGGGGTTGCGCGTGCAGAAGAGCAAGCGGGACCAGAAGTTATATGCGCAGGCGGCGCTGGAAGATGCGACGGGCAAGATTGATCTGATCTGTTTTTCGCGGGATTATGAGCGGCTTTCCGGGCAGTTGAAGATAGAGGCTCCGGTGCTGGTGCGGGGCGTGCTGATGGGCGACGAGGATGCGGCGCCGAAGATAGCTGTCAGTTCGATTCAGGCGCTGGAAGAGGTGCAGGTGAAGGTGCCGACGGGGGTGCGGATTCGCATCAATCTGGAGCGCGCGACGGAAGAGATGTTTATTGGACTCAAGAGCGCCGCGGATGCCGCGCCCGGGCCGGGCAAGGTGATGCTGCATTTGGAAATGAAGGGCGAGTACGCGGTGATCCTGGAGCCGGAGGGGATGAGCGTGGCTGCGGATCGCGGCTGGGTGCAGCGGGTCGAGGAGTTAGTCGGCAAAGGAACGGTGCAGGCGGTGGGATAGACAGAGCCCAGCCTGACCTGCGCAATGATACCAAGATGCCGCCAGGAACCATTCCGGTGTAATTCTCGTAGTTCTTTCTGGTGTGCTACGATGAATCGCCGATAGCTTTGGAAATTAACAGGAGAAATCTGCAATCGCCATGATCAATCCAAAAAACAATGCCAGTTTGTATCTCGTTTCCGTGCTTCTGCTCGGCCTGAACGTGTACGCCGTAAGGGGCAACAGCCAGGAAAAGCCCGCCAAGGCCATCGATACGCCGCGCTATCGGGACTCAAGCCTCCCTATTCAAGACCGGGTGGCCGACCTGCTGCCGCGCATGACGCTGGAAGAAAAGGTGGAGCAACTCGCGGGTGGGTGGGAGAACCGGATTGAGGTGATCGATCCGACCGGAACCTATACCAGCGAGCAGGCCAGAAAGGTTCTGAACAACGAATGGGGCGATGAACTGAAGTTTACCCCGCGCGACGCCGCGATTCTGCGCAATGGAGTGCAGCGCTATCTGCGCGAAAAGACGCGGCTGGGCATCCCGGCGATCTTTCTCGGCGAGGCGCTGCACGGTTACATGGAGTACGGCAGCACCAGCTTTCCGCAGGCGCTGGGCCTGGCCAGCACCTGGGATCCGGCGCTGGTGAAGCGGGTCTTCACAGCGGTCGGGGACGAAGCCGGCTCACGCGGCGCGGGTCAAGTATTTTCTCCCGTCCTCGACATTGCGCGCGATCCCCGCTGGGGTAGGACGGAGGAGACCTACGGCGAAGATCCCTATCTGGCTGCGCGCATGGGAGTAGCCGCCATTGAAGGCTTACAGGGCGATTCGTTTCTCATTGATCGCCATCATGTGCTGGCCACCGCCAAGCACTTTGCCGTGCACGGCCAGCCGGAAGGCGGCACCAACACGGCTCCGGGCAACTACTCCGAACGGATCATCCGCGAGAATTTTCTGATTCCCTTTCAAGCCGCCGTCCAGGAAGCTCATGTGGGCAGCATTATGGCCTCCTATAACGAGATCGACGGCGTTCCCTCGCACATCAATCACTGGCTGCTCGACCGCGTTCTGCGCCAGGAGTGGGGATTTAACGGCTACGTCACCTCCGATGGCGACGGCTTGCAGATGCTGATCGGCACGCATCAGGTGGCGGCCAACAAGGCGGATGCCACGCGCCTGGCGCTCGCCGCGGGGGTCGACTACGACCTTTCCGACGGCTCCGTCTATCGCACGCTCGTGGCGCAGGTGAAAGCGGGAACCGTGCCGGAGAGCGAAGTAGACAAGGCCGCCGCCCGCATGCTGGCCACCAAGTTCCGGCTGGGTCTCTTCGACAATCCGTACGTGGACCCGGAGTATGCCGAGCGTGTGAACAATAGCCAGGAGCACCGCAAGCTGGCCATCGAGGCGGCGCGCGAAGTGATGGTGCTGCTCAAGAACGACAAGAACCTGCTGCCGCTGGAGCTGGCCAAATTGAAGACCATCGCGGTGATCGGACCCAACGCTGCGGATGTGCATGTAGGCGGCTATGCCCGCGATCCGGGCTATGGCGTCAGCATTCTGGACGGCATTCGCGCGCGCGTAGGCGGCAAGGCCACGGTGCTCTATGCGGAAGGGTGCAAGATCACCAACGCGCCGCAGGGCTTCCGCGGCTGGTGGGCGAACGGTGTGGAACTCATTGATCCCAAGACCCAGACCGCTTCCATCCAGGCGGCGGTGGAGACGGCGCGCAAAGCGGACGTCGCCATTCTGGTGGTGGGAGAAAACGAAAGCACCAACCGTGAAGCCTGGGCGGAGATACACCTCGGAGACCGCGATTCGCTGGATCTCCTGGGGGCGCAGAACGACCTGGTGAAGGCCGTGGTTGAAACCGGAACGCCGACGATCGTCTTGCTGATCAATGGGCGGCCGCTTTCCATCAACTACATTGCCGAAAAGGTTCCGGCGATTCTTGAGGGATGGTATCTGGGCGAAGAAGGCGGAACAGGCGCAGCCGCGATCCTCTTCGGCGATGCGAATCCCGGCGGCAAGCTGCCCATCACCTTTCCCCACACGGTGGGCGCTCTGCCTGACTTCTACAACCACAAGCCCTCCGCCAACCGGAGTTATGAGTTCAGCACGCGCAAGCCTCTGTTCGCCTTCGGCTCCGGATTGAGCTACACCACCTTCACCTTCGATCACCTGCGCGTCGAGCCGGAGCGGATTCTGCCCGGAGGCACGGCCAAGCTGAGCGTGGAAATCACCAACACCGGAGCGCGCGCTGGCGATGAGGTGCCGCAGTTATATGTGCATCAGCGGATCGCCTCGGTTACACAGCCGGTGATGCAGTTGAAAGGCTTCCAGCGCATTACCCTCCAACCCGGCGAGAAGCGGACGGTCGAGTTCACCATCACGCCGGAGATGCTTTCAATGCTGGACACGGATATGCACCGCGTTGTGGAGCCGGGAGTCTTTGAGCTCATGGTCGGCCCCAGCTCCGACCGGACGAGCAAGGTCCGGCTGACCGTCGGCAATGCAAACGGAGAAACGGGTCACCCCATGCAGCCTCCGCCGGCTGGTTCCGAGTCGGGGGTGGTCAGCACTTTCGACGATGGCAAGATTGCCGCCAACTACGGCTCCTGGATGGGAGTCGGCGATCAGATGAATGGCGGCAAATCGACGGCCACGCTTGCAATTGTGCAACCCGGCGCGGCCAATACCAAGGGAGCGTTGCAGGTCACCGGCGAGGTGATGGCAGGCTCGCCGGTCGCCTGGGCAGGGGCACTCTTCTTTCCCGGCGCCACGCCGGAGCAGTCCGTCAATCTCTCCGCCAAGAAGACCATCAGCTTCTGGGCAAAGGGCGATGGCAAGACCTATACGCTCATCGTTCAAACCGAGACGAGCAGCGGACAATCCCCCGCGATGACCACGTTCACGGCCGGGCCGGAGTGGAAGCAATACGTCTTCCCCTTCTCGGCCTTTGACACCGACGGAAGCGACCTGACCGGTCTGGGTTTCATTCGCATCCTGGAGCCTGCCAAGTTCCAGTTTCAGCTTGATCAACTGGAGATCAAATAGGCTCCCAGGCGATGAACGTCGAAGGAACTGATTAAGTCGATGTTTTGCAAGGGCACGACTTTTAAGCCTTCCCGAGCGCAGCCGGTACCCGTCTTTCCCGGCGTAACCTGGCGACGAGGCTGCTGGAGAAAAGCGGGGATCAGGGCTCGATGATTTCGACGCAGGCGGCGAACTCTCTCCCGGCCAAATGGCGGATTCCACGGTCAAGAGTCGCCAGCTTGCCTTTGTTGTGTATGGCAAGCCCGAGCAGGTAGGCATCGGTGATTTGCCGGTGGCCCTGCATCCTCTCGAAGAGAATTTTGGTTGCATCCAGGTAGCTTGGATCGTCCGGCCAATAGACGTGGCCGGGCAACTGGACGAAGTTTCGTAAGGCCTCGCGCGCTTCCTGCATATTGAATGGGTCTAACCCGGCGATTCCCTGGAGCAATAAACGCATCATTCCCGACTGGGTGATTGGGCAGGTAGCGAAGGGCCTGCCCGACGGCTTCGCAAACCAACCAGACACCAACTTGTAGTGCTGATGGAGCGGGTCGTGGAGAATCAGGAGAATGTTTACGTCGAGCAGGCAGGTCATGTTCGCCGCCCTTCGGCGCTTCCTTTGGGGGCGGGCCGACTCCTTTGCCCCATCAACCGCTCCACGTATTCGCGATCCATTTCGTCTTCCGCGTGCTTTATGTCTTCGAGAGTGAAGTGTAGTCCCTCTCTGGCGGGCACATCGAGGACCAGAAGGCCGATGTCGCTCACCTTGAGCCGGGAGGGCCTTGGCACGCTGCGCTGGATGATCTGATCGATAGCGGCGCTGGTAGAGGCGCCGCTGGCGCTCTTGAAGCGTTCGACGATCTCCTGCGCACGAGGTGAAAGCGCAACGGTGGTTCGGCGCGGCGCGGCCTTCTTTTCCGGGCGCTCCTGCCGGGAGTCGGCTGGGGAGCCTGACAAATTACGATTTGCAGTTGCAGTGACTGTAGCCATGACCCTATTATGATGCGCTATTCAGGAAAATGATGCAAGATATGCGCAATTGATGCAGGTCATCGGCTGCCGCATCATTCACTGGCATAAAGATGCAACTCCAGCGTCTTGGGTCAACCCTAAATGAACTTTCGGGGAGGGACTACGCGGAGTGATGATGCAGCACAGCGAGGCATCGCTCGCCAAAGGTCGGCGCTTCCGGACACTCGAAGTAGACCTGGCGATTGAGCGCCATTAGCATCTGCACGGCCTGCAACTGCGCACTCCTGGCGGAGAACGCATGGTCCTCATACACAAACTCGTCTGTCAGGTATTCGATGGCGTGGCCGAGGATCTCCAGCGCGTGCCCGGCTTCAGGGGTAATGCGGCGGCGGCGTCTGGGGCGCGTGCCAGCGGTGGAAACGGCTTGTGCTGAAGCAGGGATCAAGAAGCCGGTGGTCGTGGTGGCTGCCATGGTTTTATCCTCACTCTGTTCTTCGGCGGTGTGCGCCGAATTATCAGATGACGAACGTACCGTTTCCCACGGGCGGACAATGGAGTGTCGTTTGCCGTTTTGGGAATAGAAGTGACGCAGATCACATAAAAACTATTTCCTTTGCCTTCACTCTACCCATGGGTCGAAGAATGGAAGATGAATAGAGCCGCCCGGAATCTGTCTAGTCAACAACAACTCCGTGAAGCCACTATTCGGCTTGGAAGAGGATTCAGGGCAAGCGTCTCACAGAACCACGAAATGATCTGCAAATACAGAGCGCCAGTTTGTAGTTGCCTTGACGAAATGAGGCGGTAAACCTAATCTCAAACCAGTATCCCGTCGCGTTGGAGCCGTTGGCGGCTTCGGAGAGATGGGTGCATTTTCCCCCGTGATTTGATTGGACTGGAAGGTCATGATTCCCTATCACTGGCAATATCTTCCGCTTTTGCTGCAAATCCTTGCCGCCTTTGGACTTGGCGCGGTGATGGTGGTGGCCTCGTGGTTTGTCGGGCGGCACCGCAATACGCCCACCAAGCTGGCCGCCTACGAATGCGGAATCGTGGCTGTGGGCGATGCCCGGCAGCGCTTCAGCGTGCGCTTCTATATGGTGGCAATGCTCTTCATTCTCTTCGACGTGGAAACGGTTTTCATGATGCCCTGGGCGGTAATCTACCTCAAGTTGCCCGCGATTACCGGCTCCCGGCTCTTCGGCTTCTGGGAGATGGTGGTCTACCTGGGCTTTGTGGCCGTGGGGCTTTACTACATCGTGCGCAAAGGCATCCTGAACTGGAGCCAGGACAAGGCGGACCTCTAGGATGAGCGAAACGCTATTGAGCAAGGCCGCGGTACTGGAGCGACTGCCCGATCATCCGGCGGTCAAGGCCATGCTGGCCTGGAAGCCCGATGCATTGCTGGACGCCAAGTTTGACCGCGGCGAGTTGACGCTGACCATCGCCGCCGGCGAGATTCGGGTCGCCGCTGCAACGGTGCGGGCGGCCGGCTACAACTTCTTCGAGGACGTGACCGCGGTCGACTGGTTCCCTTCCTCGCCGCGCTTCCAGTTGAGCTACCACATTGTTTCGCAAACCTATAAGGAGCGCATCCGGCTGCGGGTTCTGCTGGACGGAGACGCGCCGTCGGTCGAAAGCATCACATCCGTCTGGCCCTCGGCAAATTTTTATGAGCGCGAGGTCTTCGACCTCTTCGGCATCGGTTTCGAGGGCCATCCCAACCTGCGCCGCATCATGATGCCCGACGACTGGCAGGGACACCCGCTGCGCAAGGACTATCCGGTGGAGGGGTATCGCTGAATGACCGAGACGATTGGCAGACCCATCCTCGAAGCTCCGGCGGCAACGGGCGCCGGCGATCAGCACATGATCCTGAACATGGGTCCGCAGCACCCGTCGATGCACGGGGTTCTGCGCCTGGTCGTCGAGATTGACGGCGAAATCGTCGTCCGCCTCTACCCGGAGATCGGCTACCTGCACACCGGCATCGAGAAGACCTGCGAGGCCAAGTTCTATCAGCAGGTTGTCCCGCTCACCGACCGCATCGACTACCTCAGTCCGATGGCCAACAACCTTTGTTATTGCCTGGCCGTGGAGCGGCTGCTGGCCCTCGAAATCCCGGAAAAGGCCCAGTGGCTGCGCGTGCTGCTGGCCGAGTTGACCCGCCTGAATTCGCATCTGATCTGGCTGGGCACGCACGCCATGGACATTGGCGCGCTGACCGTCTTCCTCTACACCTTCCGCGAGCGCGAAGAGATTCTGCGCATCTTCGAGGGCTTGTCCGGCCAGCGCATGATGACCAGCTACTTCCGCATCGGCGGCCTCTCAATGGAGCCGCCACTCGATTTTTTTGCCCGCGTGCAGGGGTTCATCCGCACCTTCCCGGAGAAGATCGACGAGTACTCGAATCTGCTCACCGGCAATCCGATCTTTCGCAACCGGCTCCAGGGCGTGGGCATCTTATCTGCAACGGATGCAATTGCGCTGGGTGTGACCGGGCCGAATATGCGCGGCTCTGGGGTGGACTTTGATCTGCGCCGCGATATGCCATACTCCGGCTATGAGAAGTTTCAGTTCAAAGTGCCAATTGCGACCGAGGGCGATTGCTGGGCACGGTATGAAATCCGGCTCATCGAGATGCGCGAGAGTGTGAAGATCATCCAGCAGGCGCTGGACGGAATGCCGGAGGGGCCGATCACGGCCGATGCACCCAAGATTGTGCTGCCCGACCGGGAGAAGATGAAGACGCAGATGGAGGCGCTGATCCATCACTTCAAGATCGTCACCGAGGGCTTTGCGGTGCCGGCCGGCGAAGTGTATCAGGGGATTGAATCGCCGCGTGGGCAGATGGGTTACTATATTGTCTCCGACGGCACGGCCAAGCCTTATCGCGTCCACTTCCGCAATCCGTCCTTCGCGACGTTGCAGGCGCTGGAGACGATGTGCAAGGGCCGGATGCTGGCCGACGTGGTGGCTGTGGTGGGCTCCATCGATATTGTGCTGGGAGAGATTGACAGGTGAAAAGGGGGGAGCATGGTGAATTACGCGAAGCTTGCCGAAAAGGCAAAGATGATACAGATTGCCGACAAGTTGGAGGCCGAAAGGCATAAACAACTGAGAACGGACCCGTGCGTCTTCTTTGAAAAAGTGAAGGAGCATATCGTGGAGGAGATGAACAAGGCAAATGTGGAGCTTCGCAAGAGGAAAGCTGCCGTTTTTGACCGGAACTATCTGCCCGGCTTCTCCGACGAGCTTTTTCTGACGTACGGAACGGATTCGCTCTGCAGGGTGGGGCTTGGAATCCAGGGAGGATGCCGGGTCACGGCCGTGATCAGCGGCCCTCCGAATGGATTCGAAATCTCGCGGAAGGAATATCTGTGCAATCAGGATAAAGCCTGCCATGAGGTGCTTCCAGACGTTGATGTGGCAATGCCGCCCGATGGGTCCTGCCCTGAGGAAATTGCTGTCGATGTCATTTCGGGTATTCTCCGTGGCGGGTTTGATTGAGTTTGGTTCGGCAGGCCGTCTTGAAGGATGCATGACAGTGTTGCGCGGGCGCTGAAGAAGATGTGCAAAACGCGGGTGTTATTCAAGTAAACGCTAGTGGAATCCATTAACATTGTTCAGGGGGATCGACAACCAAGAAAGGAAGAATGGAAATGGCTGATTACGCGGAGCTTGCTGATAATGCAAGAGCGAGGCATGAGGCGGAACAGCAATTAGCCGTGAGGCAATTGGGACTCAAAGCGGACCCGCAAGCCTACTTTGACAAAGTGAAAACGCTCATCTTTACAGAGATGAACAAAGCCAATGTCGAGTTGCACAGGAGTGGAGCTCCCCTCTTTGGCCGGAATCATTTGCCGACCTTTGACCGTGAGATCTTTGTTACATTTGGGACTGATTTACTTTGTAGAGTTTCGCTTGAAGTCCGTGCGGGAAGAGATTTCATCCTGGCTTCCATCAGCGGCCCTCCAAATGGATTTGAACTCTCGCGAAGGGAATATCCTTGCAACAACGATGCATCCAACTTGCAGATGCATCTAGCGGGAGAAGCGGGAGCGATGGTCATCGGAATTCGTCCTGAACAAATTGCGGTGGATATCGTTTCCAGCGTTCTGCGCGGCAAATTTGTTTGACATTGCCTCGGCTCTCCGCGCGGAGTGATTCGCGACTCTCGCTTTCCCGCTTTGCGAAGCACTACAGTCCATTGGTTGAGTGCGGGCGGCAGGCAACTGCGGAACGAAGCGATATTAGCGAGTCTGAAGCAGGTACGCGGGAGTTGAGCGATGAGCGATGAAACCATGACTGTCTTTTCTCCCCAACTGGCTGCGCGCTTTGACGCGCTGGCGGCTAAGTACCCGCAGCGTCGTTCGGCGCTCGTTCCTATGCTGCTCTATGCCCAGGATGAAATCGGCTACTTGTCGGACGCGGTCATTCTGGAAGTTGCCGAGCGCATCGGCATTACCGAGTTAGATGTGCGCAACGTGGCGAGTTACTACTCGATGCTGCGCTTCAAGCCGGCGGGCAAATTCAATGTGCAGGTCTGCACGAATATCAGTTGTATGTTGCGCGGAGGCTATGAAGTCTACGAGCGATTCCAGCAGGAGTTAGGCGTCGAGCCCAAGGGAGTTACCGCCGACGGGCTCTTTTCTCTGGAAGAAGTCGAATGCATCGGTGCCTGCTGCTGGGCGCCGGCGATTCAGGTCAACTACGACTTCCACGATGAGTTGACGCCGGAGCAGGTGCCCGCGATTCTGGGCAATTATCGCGCTAGGGAGAATGCTCATGCCTAGGCTGGTCTCCCATCCTGATGAGGTCAAGATCGTTTCGCGGCGCTTCGGCAAGGGCGCGGCGCAGATCGACAAGTACATCGAACTCGGCGGCTACGAAGCTGCGAAGAAGTGTCTGGCGCAAGGTTCAGACTGGATCATCAACGAGATGAAGGCCAGCGGCCTGCGCGGGCGCGGCGGCGCGGGCTTCCCGACGGGTATGAAGTGGTCCTTCGTGCCCAGGCAGTCTGCCAAGCCCAAGTACGTGCTGGTCAACGGCGACGAGAGCGAGCCGGGAACCTGCAAGGATCATCTGATCTTCCTGCATGACCCCCACGCGGTCATCGAAGGCACCATCATTGCGGGCCTGGCCATCGGCGCCAAGCTGGGCTTTATCTATCTGCGCGGCGAGTACCGCTACCTGCTTGAAATTATGGAGAAGGCTGTCGCCGACGCATATGCGCGCGGCTTCCTCGGCAAAAAGATCTTCGGCCTCGGAGACGAATCGACGGGGACGGAGTTTCAAATCATCACGCAGACCGGCGCGGGCGCCTATGAAGTGGGTGAAGAGTCGGCGCTGATGGAGTCGCTCGAAGGCAAGCGCGGCATTCCGCGCATCAAGCCGCCCTTCCCTGCCGTCGTCGGCCTCTATGGCGGGCCTACGGTGATCAACAACGCCGAGACCATCGCCGCCGTTCCGCACGTAATTGCGATGGGCGGCGCGGCCTTTGCCGAGGTTGGCTCGCCGCGCAATGGAGGGACGCGCCTTTTCTCGATCAGCGGCCATGTCGAGCGCCCCGGCGTCTACGAGCTGCCGATGGGCTACAACCTCAAAAAAATGATCTACGAAGTCGCGGGCGGTGTGCGCGGCGGGCGCGGATTGAAGGCCGTCGTTCCCGGCGGCTCTTCCACTCCGGTTTTATTGCCGGAAGAGATCGACATCGGCATGGACTTCGACCAGGTGGGCAAGGCTGGCTCGATGCTCGGCTCGGCGGGCGTGGTGGTGATCGACGACCAGACCTGCATCGTCGAGTTTGCGCTGCGCACCATCAGCTTCTATCAGCATGAAAGCTGCGGCTGGTGCATTCCCTGCCGTGAAGGAACCGACTGGCTCAAAAAATCGCTGACCCGCTTTCACGCCGGCTTCGGCGAGCGAAAGGACATCGACAACATTCAGTACCTTGCGGAGAATATGCTTGGCCGGACGTTTTGCCCATTGGGCGACGCGGCGGCCATGCCCACGATTGCATTCGTGAAGAAGTTCCGCAAGGAGTTCGAGGAACACCTGAACGGCAAGCCCTGTCCGTTTGCCAAACATTTGGATTTGGCTGTGCTATAGGTGAGATGGTGAAACCGCAAGAACTTGTACGTATTCTTGAAGCTGATGGTTGGTACTGCACGGGACAAACGGGAAGCCACCGGCATCATCGTCATCTTTTCAAGCCGGGATTGTTGATTGTGCCAATGCACGCGGGAAAGGAAATCGGGAAGGGACTGCTGCACAGTATCCTGAAGAAAGCGGGGCTGAAATGACGCGAGAATACTTGGTTTTTTATGAAAAGGGCACCAACAACTGGAGCGCATTTTCTCCAGACCTGCCCGGATGCGGCTCACTCGGTGACGAGTTGGAAGATACTCGCTCCAATATGCGCGAGGCGGTGGAACTGTACTTGGAAGAAACAATCAAGGCCGGTGAGCCAATCCCGGATGTATCAGCGAGAATCGTCAACTTTGACGAGTTCGATCCTGACCATGAGATAAAAGAGTATTTCATGGAGTGGCTTTCGGTTTCACTACCAATGACTCATTCATATTCAGAATCATCCAAGGCCGCATAGGAAAAAATGCCTGACGTAACCTTCATAGTCGATGGAAAGACGCTGACGGCTCCCGCTGGGACGCTGCTGATCGACGCCTGCCGCAAGGCGGGCATCGAGATTCCAGCCTTCTGCTATTACCCCGGCCTCAGCTTGCAAGCCGCCTGCCGGATGTGCGTGGTGCGCCAGGAGAAGGTTCCCAAGCTGCAAACCGCCTGCACCACCACGGTCGCCGAGGGCCAGGTCTTCGTTACTGAATCAGATGAAATCGCACAGGCGCGCAAGGCGACCATCGAGCTGCTGCTCGGCAACCATCCGCTCGACTGCCCGGTCTGCGACGCGGGCGGCGAGTGCGAGTTGCAGGACATGACCTTCAAGTACGGCGCGGGCGAGAGCCTCTACGCCGAGGCCAAGCAGCACCGCGAGGAGCAGCAGTGGTCGCCCGCCGTCTACTTCGACCGCCCGCGCTGCATTCTCTGCTACCGCTGCATCCGCGTCTGCGGCGAAGGCATGGACGTGTGGGCGCTGGGCGTGCAGGGTCGCGCCGTCAGCTCGACGATTGCGCCCAATGGCCGTGACCATCTCGACTGCGAGCAGTGCGGAATGTGCATCGACATTTGCCCGGTGGGCGCGCTGACCAGCGGCAGTTATCGCTACAAGACGCGGCCGTGGGAGATGAACCACGTTGCGACGGTCTGCACGCATTGCGCCGATGGCTGCAAGGTGACGCTGGGCGTGCGGCAAACGAACGACGGTTCCGAGATTGTCCGCGCCGATAATCGCAACAAAAGCGGCATCAACGGCGACTTTCTCTGCGCCAAGGGCCGCTTCGGCTTCGATTTCGTCGCCAGCCCCGAGCGCCTGACCCACCCGCTGGTGCGCAATGAGGAAGGTAAACTGGAGCCGGCCACATGGGAACACGCGCTGCGTAGGTCGGCCGCCATTCTCAAGGAAATGCGCGACAGCCGCGGTGGCGCGGCCATCGGCGTCATCGGCTCCAACCGGACCACCAACGAAGAGAACTACCTGCTGCAAAAGTTTGCGCGCACCGTGCTGCAAACCAACAACATCGACCACGAGCGCACGGCGGACTACGCGGCCTTTGCCCGCGCTTTGGCTGGCCATCCCGGCAAAGCCGCCAGCCTGCGCGAGACGGCGACTGCTCCGGCGATCCTTCTCATCGGCGGCAATCCTACCGAAGAGCATCCGCTGTTGGCCTGGAATCTGCGCACCAACGTGCGCCTGAACCACGCGCGGCTATACATCGCCAACGCCAAGACGATCAAGCTTGAACGCATGGCCAAGGCCGTTCAGCATTTGTCAGAGGACGGCTACCCGGCTTTGGCCGCCTATTTGGACGGGAGCAACTCCGACTTCAGCAACGCTGTGCTGGCCGAGGAGTCGCTGCTGGTTGTCTTCGGCCCCGAATACAGCGGCGCGCAAGTCACGGAGTTGGTGGCGTGGGGGCTCAAGCGCGGTAATGTGCGCTTTGCCTTCCTCGGCGGCTATGCGAATTCGCGCGGCGCGGCGGATATGGGCCTCTTGCCAGACCTGCTTCCGGGCTATGTGCCGGTGACGGCTCCGGGCGCCTTTTCCGAGTATCCAGGCCTGCCTGCAACGCCCGGCAAGACGCTCAAGGAGATGAAGGAAGCGACGGCTAGCGGCGAACTGGGCGCATTGCTGATCGCCGGCGCTGATCCCGCGGCAAAGCTGAGACTGGATGCCGCGGCGCTGAAGAAGACCTTCGTCATCGTCGCGGATATCTTCCTCACCCAGACGGCGGCGCTGGCCGATGTCGTCTTCCCTGCCGCCAGCCTCTACGAGAAAAGCGGCACGGTGACCAACACCTTTGGCGACGTGCAATTGGTCAGCAAGGCCGCCGACCGCGCCGGGGTGAAGCCGGAGTTCGAGATTCTTGTTCGTCTCGCCGGAGCGATGGGCGTGGACGTGAAGACGCTTGTTCATTTTGGCCAGAGCGGCACGACGGCCGATCTTGGACAATCGCGCGGCGTGCAGGCCGGCGAGGCGGACCGCCATGCAGTCTGGTTGGCGGCTAACAACCTTGAGCCGAAGATGAGTCCCTTCGATCCGCTCGCGGTGCTGGACGAAATCGCCCGGCTGGTTCCGGGCTACGCGCCAAATCAAGCGAGACAGGATCGCGTGAATCTGTTGAGTGGCAACGATGTGCCAACCGAGCCGGGCTTTGTGCCGGTTACGGCATTGACCGAGCGGGGCGAGTTCTCACCCGTTCACGACGGATTGTTTACCTCCGGAACGCTGGGCGAACACAGCCCGGCGCTCAAGGAACTGAAAATGCATCAGGCGCGATTTGGCGGGCTGAAGGTGTTGTGAAACGACGAGGCTGAAGAGCAGTGACGATTTTGCAATTCATTCTGTGGAGCGTGCTCAAGGTAGCCGTGGTGACGGTGGTGATGCTGCTGGCCGTCGCCTACACCGTGCTGCTGGAGCGCAAGCTCGTCGGCCGCATCCAGAATCGCTGGGGGCCGAGCCGCGTAGGGCCCTTCGGCCTCTTGCAGCCGCTGGTCGATGGCGCGAAGTCGTTTCTCAAAGAGGACATCATTCCCACCGGCGTCTACCGTCCGCTCTATCTGATCGCTCCCATCCTCGCTCTGGGCTGCGCTCTGATCTCCATCGGCGTCGTCCCCTTCGGCGTGCCGGTTTCCATTGCCGGCAGCCCGCCGCTCTTTCAAATCGCCAATGTGAACATCGGCCTGCTGGTGATTCTCGCCGTCACCTCGATCGGCGTCTACGGCATTGCGCTGGCCGGATGGTCGTCGAACAGCAAGTATTCGCTGCTGGGCGCGTTGCGCTCCTCGGCGCAGTTGGTCAGCTACGAGCTGGCGCTGGGCCTTTCGCTGGTGGGCGTGGTCTTGCGCGCCGGATCGCTCAATTTGAGAGTGATTGTTGAGCAGCAGGCGACGCAGGGCATGCTCACATGGAATATCTTTGGCGGAGGCCAGATTTTCGCCTTCTTCATCTACCTGATGGCCGCCTACGCGGAGACCAACCGCTCCCCCTTCGACTTGCCCGAGGCGGAGAGCGAGCTGACCGGCGGCTATCACACCGAATACAGCTCGATGAAGTTCGCCATGTTCTTCATGGCCGAGTATGCCAACATGATTACGGTGGGTTGCGTGGCCACGCTGCTGTTTTTTGGCGGATGGACCAGCCCCTTCGGCGACCTGATTCCGCCCTTCGAGAATGTCTTTTTCGATGCCGGACTCTCCCTTTTCTGGTTTGTGCTCAAGGTTTTTGCTTTCCTCTTTTTGTATGTGTGGGTGCGCGGGACATTGCCGCGCTTTCGCTATGACCAACTCATGAACTTCGGCTGGCGCTGGCTGATGCCGCTGGCGATACTGAACATTGTGGCGACCAGCCTTTGGCTTGCGTACCGGTGATACGATGCACTTGATTTTGTTTATCGTCTTTGCGGGATTCTGTCTGGCTGGAGCCATCAACCTGCTCCTCCAGTCGCACCCCATCAACAGCGCCTTGTCGCTGATTGTGGTGATGGTCTCGCTGGCCGTGCTTTATCTGCTGCTGGGCGCGGAGTTTCTGGCCGCCGCGCAGGTTATCGTCTATGCCGGAGCCATCATGGTGCTCTTCACCTTCGTCATCATGCTGCTGAACGCATCGCGCGAGGAGCGAACGCTGGGCAGCCGCGCGGCTCTCCGTGTGGGCTTTCCCGCGGTCGTCGCGATTCTCGCCATCATCGCCACCGTGATTCTGCACACGCAGGGCCTGGGCGTGGCCCGGCTGAGCGACGGCATCACTTCGACGGAAGAGCTGAGCGCGGTGCTCTTCACCAAGCTGTTGCTGCCCTTCGAGGTCACCTCGGTGCTGATTCTCATCGCCATTCTGGGCGCGGTGGCGTTAGCCGGACATGATGAGAGAGAAAGGACGGGCGGAAAATGAATGCATTCTTTTCGCAGGAAGTCCCTCTCTCCTGGTATCTGCTGCTGAGCGCCATTCTGTTTTCGCTCGGCGTCGTCGGCTTTCTCATCAAGCGCAATCTGATTACCGTTTTCATGTCCATTGAACTGATGCTCAATGGCGTGAATCTTTCCTTTGTCACCTTCGCCCACCAGTGGCACGCGGTGAAGGGGCAGATCTTCGTTTTCTTCGTGATGATGGTGGCGGCGGCGGAGGCTGCCGTGGGCTTGGCCATCATCATCGCCGTCTTCCGCGCGCGCGCAACCCTGGCCGTCGACCGCATCGACCGGATGAAACTATGAACGCACCTCTCCATTTGTGGCTGATTCCGCTCTTGCCGTTCGCCGGATTCCTGATCAACGGAATCCTCGGCCGCCGACTGCCTAAGTGGATCGTGACGACGGTGGCTCTGCTGGCGCCGTTGGCGGCATTCGGCGTGGTGCTCAACGCGGCGCAGGGCTTCTTCGGAATTGGCGCGGCTGTCAGTTCCCTTCCCTACATCGAAACCTGCCCGCTGCCTTGGATCAACATTGCCGCACTGCACGTCGATTTCAGCTTCGTCCTCGATCAGCTTTCGCTGGTCATGCTCTTAGTCGTCACCGGCGTAGGCTTCCTGATTCACGTCTATTCTGTCGGCTACATGAACGACGACGAAGGCTACGCGCGCTACTTCTCGTACCTGAATCTCTTCCTCTTCTTCATGACGGTGCTGGTCCTCGCCGGCAATGCGCTGGTCATGTTTATCGGCTGGGAAGGCGTCGGCCTCGCCTCGTACCTGCTGATCGGCTTCTACTTCCAAAAGAAATCCGCGGCCGACGCGGGCAAGAAGGCCTTCATCGTCAATCGCATCGGCGACTTCGGCTTTCTCATCGCGATGTTTTTGCTCGTCGCCAACTTCGGCACGCTGACCTTCACGGAGATTGCTACCAAGCTCGGACAAGACCCCGGCTGGAACGGCGGCGTGGTCACTGTCATTGCGCTCTGCCTGATGATGGGCGCGGCGGGCAAGAGCGCGCAGCTTCCCCTCTATATCTGGCTGCCCGACGCGATGGAAGGCCCCACGCCGGTCTCCGCGCTGATCCACGCGGCCACCATGGTCACGGCCGGCGTTTACATGGTCGCCCGCACGCACGTTCTCTTCGACCATTCGCCCTTCGCGCTCGGCGTGGTGGCCACGGTCGGCGCGGCCACGGCCATCTTCGCGGCGACCATCGCCCTCGTGCAGAACGACATCAAGCGCGTGCTGGCCTACTCGACGATCTCCCAGCTCGGCTATATGTTTCTCGGTTGCGGCGTGGCGGCTTATTCCGCGGCCATCTTCCATCTGATGACCCACGCCTTCTTCAAGGCGCTGCTCTTCCTCGCGGCGGGCTCGGTGATTCACGCGATCGGCGGCGAGCAGGACCTGCGCAAGATGGGCGGCCTGTGGCGGAAGCTGCCGATCACCTTCGCCGTCACAACGGTGGGCGTTCTGGCCATCGCCGGAATTCCACCCTTCGCCGGATTCTTTTCCAAGGACGCAATCCTGTATGCGGCGTTTAACCAGGGAACCAACGGCAAGATTCTCTATTCTGTCGGACTTATAACCGCGCTGCTGACCGCGTTTTATATGTTCCGCCTGTGGTATCTGGCCTTCATGGGCACATCGCGCAGCCCGGAAGTTCACCCCCATGAAAGCCCATGGTCGATGCGCGGTCCGCTGCTGATTCTCGCCGCTCTTTCCATCTGTGGCGGCTGGATCTGGCTTTACGGCTTCGGCGAATTTCTCGCTCCTGTCCTCGGCGCGAGAGTCGCGGAGACGAACAGTTGGCGTCTCCTCATTCCTTATACGCAGTATTCTCTTTCGTTGGAGACCGTCCTGAGCATCGTGGCTGTTCTTGTCGCGTTGGAAGGCTGGCTGATCGCCGACAAGTTCTACAGGCGCAAGCCGGCTCGTCCGGCTAGTTTAGCCGCTGCTTTACCCAGTGGGTACAAGCTGCTGGCCAACAAATATTTTGTCGACGAGTTCTATGGAGCGACAGTCGTCAAGCCGCTGCTAGGCTTCTCCAAAGTATTTCTGGAATGGGTGGTGGACGTGGGCATACTAGGCGGCGCGGCGTGGCTGCTCGGCGGCATGGCCACCTTTGCCGGAGCGATCTTGCAACGCTGGCAATCGGGCAATCTGCGCTCCTATGCGGCGTGGCTGGCCGCGGGCGCGGCGGCGGTGCTGCTCTTCCTGCTGGTTCCGTGGACAACGGTGCTGGCTTACCTTGCGGCAATTCATCTTGGCGTGGCGGGGCATTGAGAGAATGACCGAAATCAACAACTCGATTCTCACGTTGATCCTGCTGCTTCCGCTGGCCGGAGCGCTGCTGGTCCTGCTCGTGCCTGACCGCGCCAAGCTGCCCAACTGGATCGCGCTCCTCACCACGCTCGCCACCTTCGGCCTGACGCTGCACCTGCCCGCGCACTTCGACAAAGCGCAGACCGGCTTCCAGTTTGTCGTCAATCTCCAGTGGATCGAGAAGCCCGCGATCTTCTATCACTTGGGCGTGGACGGCCTGAGTCTTTGGCTGGTCGTGCTCGTTGGCCTGCTCGCTCCTATCGGAGTCGTCGCCAGTTGGAACGCCATCCGCGAACGCCGCAAAGTTTTCTTCGCACTCTTCCTCGTTCAGCAGACTGCAATGTTCGGCGTCTTCCTCTCGCTCGATCTGATCCTCTACTATGGCTTCTGGGAGCTGTCGCTTGTGCCGATGGCGATCCTCATCGCGATGTACGGCCGCAAGGACGGACCCAGGGCCGCGCTCAAGTTTTTCCTCTTCACGTTCATTCCCTCAGCGCCCTTGCTCGTCGCGATTCTCTGGCTCTACGCGCGGACCGGCAGCTTCGACTTCGCGACTCTCCAGCTATGGGTTGCAAGCGGAGCACTGCCCGCCGGCGCGGTGTGGTGGGTGGCTCTAACGTTTCTCTTCGCCTTTGCCGTCAAGGTTCCAGTCTTCCCGCTGCACGGCTGGCTCGCCGACACCTTCAGTGAAGCACCCGTTGCACTCGCGATGGTCGTCGCCGGCAAGCTGGGCCTGTACTCTATGCTGCGCTTTCACATCGGCCTCTTTCCCACGCAGGCGCGGGCTGTGGCTCCGCTGTTGGTGGGCCTCGCGGTCATCGGCATTCTTTACGGCGCCTGCCTAGCTCTCGTGCAGCGCGACTTCTGGCGGCTGATGGCCTTTGCCGCGCTGAGCCATCTGAGCCTGATTACTCTGGGCATCTACGGCCTCACGCTGACCGGCTGGGAGGGCGCAGTTTATCAGATTTTGAATCACGGCGTGGTGGACGGCGCGCTCTTCCTCTTGCTGGGCCTGCTCTATGACCGCTATGCAACCAGCGAGATCAACACCTATGGCGGCCTGGCCGCGAAGCTCCCGCGCACGGCCACCTTCTTTGTCTTCGCATCTCTCGCGATGATCGGCCTGCCGATGCTGGGCGGTTTCGTCGGCGAGTTCATGATTCTTCTTGGCACATTTACCGGCCTCAGCAAAGGCTGGGCCATCGTCGCCACGCTGGGCGTGATTCTGGGCGCGGCCTATATGCTCTGGCTGGTCCAGCGGCTCTTCTTTGGCCCAGAGAGCAAGCTGGCCGTCTCGACGCCGCCTGACGACCTGCATTTTGGTCAGCTGGCCATCCTGTGGCCTCTGGCCGCGCTGATGCTGGTCATGGGAGTTGCGCCGATGTTCTGGCTGCCAACCATACAGACCGGTCCGCATCCTCCACAATCAATATTAATCCATAGGGAGGGCCAGCGGTGAATCCTGTTCCCGATATTTATCGCATCCTTCCCGAAGTCATCCTCACGCTGACCGGCGTACTGGTGATGCTGCTCGACGCTTCCCTGCCCCCTCGCTGGGCGCGACGTCCGCTGGGCTGGGTCGCCGCTCTCGGAACCACCTTCGCGCTGTGGGCTAGCCTCTGGCAGATTTCCTTGCCGATGGGCACCGGCTTCTCCGGCACGGTCGAGACCAGCGCCTTCACTGTCTTCTTCCACGTGCTCATCTGCGGCCTCGTGCTGGTGGCCTTGCTGCTCTCTCTGGACACGCTCCCCGAAGAGAGCCATCATCAGGGCGAGTTCTACGCGCTCGTTGTCTTCGGAGCAGTGGGAATGTGCCTGCTCACCGGCGCGGTCGAGCTGCTGCTGGTCTTCATCGCGCTGGAAATTTCCTCTATCGCGACCTATGTTTTGGTTGGTTACCGCAAGAACACCGCCCGCGGCCCGGAAGCGGCGATCAAGTATTTTCTGCTCGGCTCCTTCGCCACAGCCTTTCTGCTCTACGGCATCGCGCTGATCTTCGGCGCCACCGGCACAACCGAGATGTACGAGATCGCCCGCCTTGCCCCCACCGCGCCAAATCACTCGCTGATCCTGGCCGGGCTGGGCTTGATGCTGGTGGGCATTCTCTTCAAGGTCTCCGCCGCGCCCTTCCACGTGTGGACGCCGGACGTCTACGAAGGCGCGCCCTCGCCGGTGGTGGCGCTGATCTCCACCGCGCCCAAGGCTGCGGCCTTCGCGCTGCTGCTGCGCGTGGTCTACGAGATGCTGCCCACGCTGCGCCCGGTCTGGTCGCCGCTGCTGTGGGTGGTGGCCGTGCTCTCGATGACCGTGGGCAACCTGGCCGCGCTGCGCCAGACGAACGTGAAGCGCATGCTGGCCTACTCGTCCATCGCCCACGCCGGCTACCTGCTGGCCGCCTTCGCGGGCCTGGGCAACGACGGCATCATGGCCGCCTGCTTCTACATCGCGGCCTACGCGGCAATGAACGTGGGCATCTTTGCGGTGGTTACGCTGGCCAGCGGCTACGACGAGAAGCTGCCGCTGATCGACGATTTTCGCGGACTCATCTACCGCTCGCCATTGCTCGGAAGCCTTCTGATCTTCTTTCTGGCTTCGCTGGTCGGCATTCCCTTCACCGGCGGATTCTTTGGCAAGCTGACCGCATTTTCAACCGCGCTCGGCGGAGGAGCAATCTGGCTGGTCATTATCGGTCTGCTGAACTCCGGCGTGGCCGCCGCGTACTATCTGCGTTTGGCTCTGGCCGCCGCACAGCGTCTGGACGAGCAGAACTCCTCCGCTCCCGCCCCACGCGTCGGTATTGCGGTGGGCGCGGCCCTGCTGCTGGCAGTTGCGGCCACGCTGGTTCTGGGAATTATTCCCGGCGACGTGCTGCGCGCGGCCGAGGCAGGCGCTCATACGCTGCAAGCGCCTCCGGCGGAGAGCAGCGCGCCAGCTAATGCTGTCGAACCTCCGATACAGCCCTGAACCCTTCCTCAGATCGGACTGAGCGCGGTACCGGTGGAAACCGGCCCGACCCTGGAATCTCGCGTTAGATTCCGCACCAGCAGGCTCTGGTAGTAGCCCACCGTCAGGCCCAGCACGCGCCCGTTGACATAGTGGTCGAGAACCCATGCGCGGGCTGCCAGGCCCATGCGGCAGCGGCGTTTCGGGCTGCGCAGCAGTTGCAGCACGGCCTCGCTGATGGCGACCGGGTAGCCTGGGGGGATCAGCAGTCCGGTCACCTCCGGCAACACGGCGTCGCGGGAGCCGGTGCACAAGGTGGTCACCACGGGAATCCCGGTGGCCGCGGCCTCCAGAACGACATTGGGAAAGCCTTCCCTCCAGGTCGGCAGGACCATCACGTCCATTACACGGTAATAGGGCGCCGTGTCGGCGACAAACCCGGTCATGTGAATCCGCGGGTGGCTCTGTATGCGGGCGCGCAGATCATCTCCGAGCGCATCTTCGGCGGCGTCAAACCAGCCCACCAGCAGCAGATGCGACTCCGGCTTTGCGGCCAGGATGGCGTCGAATGCCTCCACCAGCTCCGGCAGCCCCTTGTCGCGGGTCAATCGCCCCACAAAACCTACAACATACGCATGGAGCGGAAGACCGAGCCGGGCGCGCAGGTCGCTCGGCCCCGGCTGGAAGCGCTCCACATCGACGCCGTTGCTGCTGCCGCTGCCCAACAAGCGCAGCTTGCTCTCCGGCGCCAAGCCCAGCGCGAGCGCCTCGCTGCGCAGGCTGTCGCTATTGCACAGCACGGCATGAGAACAGGCGGAGGCCACTCTCTCCGTGGCCAGAAGAATGCGGCGCTTGACTCCCGTGCAGGTTTCCAGCTTGAGCCCGCGCAGGCAATAGACCCGCGTCGGCACTCCGCAGAGCAGGGCGGCAATGGAGCCCAGCAGCCCGGCCTTGGGCGTGCTGAACTCCGTCATCTCCGGCTTAAGCCGGTAGAGCAGCCACCACAGGCGCGCCAGCGAGACAATATCCGCCAGCGGCGCAATCTCCCGCCGCATGGGAATCGCAATCGACTCGACCTCTTCCTCTGCGGCCGTGCGGGTGAGCAACTCGCCGGGGCCTGAAACCAGCGTGACGCGAAAGCCCGCCTCGCGCAGTGTGCGCAAGCGGCCGCCCAGCACCAGGCAGGTCTGCGGACTGGTGATGCCGACGACGATGTGGGGGCTTCGCGAAGATGGGGACAGCTGAGCCGGATGAGCGGCTGAGGATGAGAAGTGGTTGCGCACACTAAATGATGTGGGCAAAAAATCAGTAGCCGCTACCTGTATGTTGCGTTTGAACACGAGTCCCTCCCAGAAAGGACCTTCGCGTCCCGATATAAAACCGGATCGAAGACGCGCACGGAAAGGGACTCGACGGATTCAGGAGTTCATGCTTACTGGATGCGTTGCCAGGCAACCCCATGCCCCGGCACATCCACTCCCATTCACCGCTAAGCCGCTCTCCTCGTGACAACGCAGGAAGTGGCCTGCAGAAGGAGACCTAAAAAGAGAGTCTCCCGCTGGAGATCAACAAAATCAATATTCTGAGGAAAAATTAATAGGGTTTAGCTTGTCAGAGCAGAATTGCTCATAGGAAAAATAAACTTTAATTGCTGATAATATGAACGATTGCTTATACTTGCTGAAATCCGGGAGGTTTTCCACAGGTTATGAATCACCGGCCAAGGGTACTCTTGTTGATTCCCCATCTCGGCGGCGGCGGCGCGGAGCGCGTGATGGCGCTTCTGGCGCGGGGCCTTTCCGCGGAGAAGTACGAGCTGCATCTGGGGCTGATCACGCAGGCGGAGACCGGCGGCGAAGAACTGCCCTCCTGGATTAAAATCCACGCTCTGGGCGCTCCCAGGGTACGCGCCGGGGCCTTCTGCTTGCTGCGGCTGGTTCGCCGCCTGAAGCCCGACCTGATCCTCTCCGGCATCTTCCACCTGAATTTCCTCGTGCTGCTGCTGCGTCCCTTTTTTCCGCCCGGAACGCGCGTCCTGGTGCGCCAGAACGGGACTGTCTCCTCCGCCTTGAACTCCGGCGGGCTGCCCTTGACCACCCGTCCGCTCTATCGGCTGCTCTACCGCCGCGCCGACCGCGTGATCTGCCAGACGCGGGCGATGGCCGAGGATCTTGCGCAGGAGCTTGGCCTTCCCGAAGACCGGCTCGCGGTGCTGCCCAACCCGGTGGATGTGGAGGAGATTCGCCATTCCATCGGCCTGCATCCGGCGCAGCAAACCGGCCCCGGCCCGCATCTGCTGGCGGTTGGAAGGCTCTCGCCGGAAAAGGGCTTCGATCTGCTGCTGCGCGCCTTGGCTTCGGTCCGGAACGACTTTCCGAGCGCCAGTCTGGTGATTGCAGGCGCGGGTCCGGAAGAAGCTGCGCTGAAGGCCGAGCGCCATGCGCTGGGACTCGACGAGGCCGTATGCTTTCCCGGCTGTGTCACGCGCCCATGGTCCCTCTTCCCGGAGGCAACGCTCTTTGTGCTGCCCTCCCGCCATGAAGGCCTCCCCAACGCCCTGCTGGAGGCGGCTGCCGCGGGACTGCCCATCGTGGCTTTGCCGGCTTGCGAAGGTTTGGTTGAGCTGCTGCGCGGTCAGCCCGGTGTCTGGCTCGCTCCGGAAATCTCCGCCGAGACGCTGGCTGCTTCCCTTCTCGCCGCTCTTCATGCGCTGCGTCCGGGTGAGCGCTTTGCCCATGCCTTTGTCGAAGCCTTCCGCCTCGACCGCGCGATCCAGGCCTATGAGCGCCTGATCGACCAAAGCCTGCGGCTTGAGCCGCCGACGGAATGCTGACCGAAGCAAGATTTGTTAAGAGCATCCCGATTCGCTTCTGCGAGTTACGCCGGCAATGAACCCGCCAACTTGCTAACTCGCTAACACCGCGAAGCGGTGGCTAACTTGCTAAATGGTAAACCAGTCCCCACATATTTTGGCGAAAGGATGGGGAAAACTCAACTCTCAACCAGCTTTGTTCGTAGGGAGAATTCCGGCTTGCTTCTGTAAGTTATGCCTGCAACAAACTCGCCAACTTGCTAACTCGCGATCACCGCGAAGCGGTGGCTAACTTGCTAAATGGTAAACCAGTCCCCACATATTTTGGCGAAAGGATGGGGAAAACTCAACTCTCAACCAGCTTTGTTCATTAAGAGACTCCTTATACCCTCTCAATCTCCCCCTTCGGCAGCAGCTTCCAGCTCCAGTACCAAAGAAAAAGGAAGGTGCTGACGGTCCAGAGCGAGGTAGCCAGCGCGATTCCCGCCACGCCCATCCAGCGCATGAGAATCAGGTTCAGCACCACATCCAGCCCCAGATTCAGCGCGCCGCAATAGAAGATCAGATCGCTTCTGCGCAGTGCGACCAGAAAACGGTAGAAGACCCGGCTGGAAACAAAAAAAGGAATCTGTATCGCGTACATCATGAGCACCGGCGTCACCAACGCCGTGTCGCTTGGCCCGAAGACGCCATGCTGAAAAGCAGTGCGAATCAGCAGATGTGACCCGGCGATCAGCGCCAGCGCAATGGGCGTCGAGACCAGCGCCGTCAGCCGCACCCAGGTGCGCAGCGTGTGGCGGCAGCCGGACCAATCCTCGTGGGCGATCATGCGCGAAAAATGCGGGACAACAGCGGCCGAAACCGCCCCGGCCAGCAGCGTAATCACCACGCTCACAAAGCGGTTGGCGTAGGCCAACGCGGAGACGCTCCCCGCCGGCAGCATCGCGGCCATCGACTGATCCACCAGCAGCCCGCCGGAGGCTACCACGCCGCTCAGCAGCACCGGCCCATACTGCCGCGCCACCTCGCCTGTCGCCTCGGTCGCTCCATGCCACCAGAGCCGAAAGCGATAGCCGCGCGCGTCCATCATCCACGCCACCGCGCCGGCGTGGATCAGCGCGCCCACCAGGTTCGCGTAGACCATCGCCCAGATTCCGTAGCGCCCGCCCAGCAGCAGCGCCCCTAGAATAATCGCCGCCGGAGTCGCCACCGGCGCCAGCGCGGGCAGCGCAAAACGGTCAAAGGTATTAAGAACTGCGGTGCAGTTAGTGGCGATTCCGGTGATCAGCACCACCGGCAGCAGTGCGTAAAAGAGCCGAATTGAGAGCGCCAGTTTCTCCGCAGGAAAGTGCGAGGCGATCAGCGGAAAAAAGCCGCGCGCGGTCAGAGCCATCACCACCGTAGCCACGGTCAGCAGCACACAGACCCAGAGCATGGAACTGGATAGAAGTTGCTGCGCCCGCTCGTGGCCTTCGCGTTCCCTCACCCGGATCAGCGTCGGCACCAGCGCCTGGTTCATCGACTCCGAGATCAGGTTGATGAGCAGGTTGGGAATCAGGAAAGCCGCAAGAAAAGCGTCCATTGCGTCCGAGCGCCCATAAACTCCGGCGACGGCAAACTCCTTGAACACCGCGACAATCTTGACCAGAACTCCCGCCGCCGCCACCGACGCCGCCGCGCGCAAGATGCGCCGATTGACGCTGCCGCCTTGGAAGAGCCGCGCGAGTTGGGGGATGGGGAACATAAGGTCAGAATTACCCGCCAGTCTACAGGATCGGCTCAGTGGCCCCCTGAAACTCTGGACCCGGCACGGCGGCCGGGAAACAAGCAGCCAGCCTCTCCGGCTCTTCGACCGCCAGCCGCCCGGCCAGCGCAATCATCGCCAGCAGCAGCCAGGTGGTGCGGCTCTCCTCCACGGTGGCTACCAGCGAAGTGACGAGCCAGACCGCAAGCGTCGTGGCCAGCGCCCACTTGAGCGGCCCGCGGGTTTGCGTGATCGACCAAATCGCAACGGCCACAATGGCCGAGGCCAGAAACAGGGCGCACAGGCCGCCGGTGACCGCGATGGCAAGTGCCGTGTTGTGCGCGGTATCGATGGGCGCCACGCCGGCCGCGCTGACAAACGTGCCCGCCCCTGTGCCGAAGAACGGCGCGCGCGCAAAAGCTTGCCAGCCGGCCCGCCAGATATTCCACCGCTGGTTGAGGTCGCCGCCCTGAAGCTGCTCGGAGATGGTGGCCAGGCGCTCGTAGGTTCCGCGAGGAACAGTAAGCCACAGACCTGCGGCCAGAAGCGGCAACGTCAGCACACCGGCCAGCACTCTGCGCGGTCTTCCATAAACCAGCAGGACGCCGCTGCCTGCCAGCGCCACAATGGCCGCCAGAAACCCTCCGCGCGAGGCTGTGAGCAAGACGGCGACAAGTCCCAGCGGCAGGTAGCCGGCCGCCAGCAGACGCCAGGGCCAGCGAGGCTCGCTGTTCAACAGCAGCGCCGCCAGTGGGAAGCCCAGGTTGAGAAAGCGGGCCACGTCATTCGGGTCCTGTCCCTCGGCGGCAAATCGAATCTGGTTGGCCATGGCCTCGGCGGTGGCGAAGTTCGCTAGCGTCAGCAGGGCCAGCACCCAGGAGCCGGCCACGGTGGCCCGCAACAGCGCGCGCAGATCGCCGGCGCTCTCGGCAAACTCCCAGACTAGCCAGACGATGAGCAACTCCTGAAGATAGCCGCGCAGCTTGGCCACAGTCACCTGCGGATCGATGGTCCAGAAGCAGGTGCAGGAGTACCAAAGAAAAAAGGCCATTACCAGCCATTGCATCGGGCCCGGAGAGCGCAGTCGGCCGGCCTGAAGAACCGCCGGAATCGCCACCAGAAGCAGCAGAACGCCAATGAAGCGGGCGATGTTGCCCAGCGGCGCGCCCAGTTCCAGGGAGTATTCCCAGGGAATCGCGAAGGCGAAGAGCAGCAACAGAAGCCAGGCGATGCGGCGCATCAGACGAAACCTTTCAGGAATCCGAGTCTTCGGCGAAAAATCTCGCTGGAATCAATTCTCGACGAAGAAAAACGGCTGGAATCTGGAGAACAACAAACAAAACAATCGCTTGCGGGAAAGTGATAACTCGAAAGTAAAACATCAGCAAGCAGGAAATAAGTACAACGACGCAAAGAACCTTAGTCCAGCACATCCAGCCAAGAGCCTTGAGTCTCCCGCGCACACTGAAATACCATGGCACGCAAAGCAGCCATGAGCCGGCATCCAGGGCATACCTCCAGGCCCGCGAGTATGCCATGCCGCTGACGTCGCCCCGCAGCAGATGCAGAACCTGCCATAGGCCGGCGATCAACAGGACAAACACCGCGAACTCAAAGGCGCCAAGCGGCGTAACCGGACGCGCCGGCTTCACTGGCAGCTTGACTCCTTCAGGCGATAACTCGGCAGGTGCCGATTTGCTTTCAAAAAGAACCGCCGGAAGCTGAAGAAGAAGAAAGAGCGCCAGCGTCTCCGGGCTCGTCGCTACCTTCAGTCCATGCGCCGCAAGGCATCCGGTGAAGACAATCAGGAAGTAGGGCCAGAAGCTCCAGCGCGGCAATCCGGCATCCGCCAGGCGGCGCTCCAGGCTCCTGATCCAGAAGACGCCCAGAAGAATCAGGCAATATCCCACGGCCATCCAAGCGCGACGGCTCTCCGCGTGAGGTTGCAACAGCCGCAGAGCCGCTGCGCTTAGTCCCGCGACTAAAAGGCACGAGAGCAGGAATGTGATGCGGCCGAGCTGTTTGTACAAGGTCGAGTTAGGCAATCGAAAGCTCCTCGTTCTGCATTTTGCAAGAAAGTACGAAGGAATCTCTGTTCAAGCTATTTTCCAAAGAAGTGATTCCCTCGGAGGTTACAGCATCTTCACTGATAGTGTAAGGTCTGGGTGCCCCACTCTCGCCGCTGTCATTCTGAGCGGTGCGCAGCGGAGTCGAAGAACCTGCTTCTTGACACTTTTGCGGCTAGGGTGGGATGCCACTACACCTGCATACAGCAACGTGAGAATGGTCTAGAACCTCTGCGAATAGACCAGCCCAGCATAAATCGTAACGCCAATCGCCGATTGAATGGCCGATTCCACCGTCCGATTCCACAGGTTTTTGGCCGCCGAGTCGGGTACAAAGAGAATATCGCGGTCGCGCACCAGCTGGTCCGGCTCCTGGCCGTGCAGCATCCGTTTCAGGTTGAGGCTGGTCAGAATGCGTCCGCCCTTCTGCTCGCGGATGAGGATGGCCTTGCTCATCGCGGCGTTCTGCGTCGGCCCCCAGGCCAGCGAGAGCGCCTGCACCACCGTCAGCCCTTGCGCCGGATCGACGGCAAAACCGCCAGGTCGCTGCACATCGCCAACCACGTAAACCAAGCCCGCACGGCTGACCTGAACGGTGTCGCCGGGTGCAAGTTCCGGGTTGTGGTCCGCTTCTGTGTCGGTGCCGCTGGGGTCCAGCACCACCGGATGCGGCGTCTGGGCGTCGTCGCGGTGGAAGACGTTCACCAGGCGGCCCGCGTTCGGCGCCAGTCCGGAGGCGGCCGAGATCAGGTCCAGCAGCCGATGGTGCAGCGTGTAGGGATAGACGCCGGGGCGCACCACCTCGCCCAGCACGCTCACGTCCTGCCCGGCGTAGGAGGTCACCAGCACCGAGACCTGCGGATGCAGCAGCATTCCCTGGGCCACCAGCGCAGCTTCAATGGCGTGCGCTGCGGTTTGCTCGTCCATCCCGCCCACCTGCACTTCATGGATCATGGGCAGCGTCACCGTGCCCGAGGGCGAGACGCGCACCGCGGAATGGAACTCCGGGGTGTGAACTTCGCTGACATCGAGGAAATCGCCGGGAGCGATGGGAGCGGGCATCGGCGAGGCCGGCTGCGCGCGGGCCAGAGGCGGCAGCCCGGCCTGGATGGGGCTGTCCCAGGTTGCAGGCGATTCCTTGGGATTGGGCAAATTGGGGTTCTGCTGCGAAGCGGGAATGCGGACCACTCCCGTGGGCAGCCCGGATGTGCTGGGCGTAGGAGCTTGGCCGTGGGCCAATGTGCCGGCCAGCACCACCGCCAGCAGCGCCACAAAAGTACGAGAAGGACGAATCGACTCCATCAAGAGCGCGCCTCCCACTGCCAGCCAGAGGCCGGCAAAGAGCGTAATGGCCATGTAGAGCGGCAGATCGGGCGTCACCGGCTTCACCGGCTGGCGGGCATAATCCACCACGGAGATATTAGAACCCTCGATGCCGGCGGCCAGACCCGCTTCCTCGGCCTTCGCCAGCACTCGAACATAAAGTTCCTGGCTGGCAGTGGCCTCCTCGCGCATCGCCGCGTACTGGGCGGCCGCTTCATTGGCCTTCATGCCTTCGCCGGTCGCTTCTTCAAGATTCTTGCGGACCAGTTGCTCGCGGTCAACGGCCATCTGCCATGCGCCGCGGAAGCGCTCCACCAGCTTGGCGTCCTCGGCCTGCTTCTGCCGCTCCAGATCCTGCAACTGGCGACGAACCTCGACGACGCGGGGAAAGTTGGGGCCGTGCTCGATGTTGAGCTGCGCCTGTTCCTGTTCGAGTTGGCTGCGCTGCGCGTGAATCTGCTGGAGCAGCGCGGTGGCGAAGTTGCCGCTTTCGGCCTGCAAGCGCGGATCGGAGGCTATAACCAGCTCCGGATCGCCTTGCGAGGCTGCCCGGTATTGCGCCTCGCGCAAAATCCGGTCCGTGGAGGCCGCCACCAGCTCGCGGCCCAGTTCATCCAGCTCCAGCAAGGCCGAGGTGTGCTGCGTCTCGCCCGGCTGGCCGTTGGCCATCATCTCCGGCGTATTCAGCAGGCCATGCTCCCGCTGGAAGGCCGCCAGCCGCAACTGATCCTGCTCGCCGCGCGCCTTCAACTCCTTGAGCTGGCTATCGAGCCACTGCGAAGCCTGCAACGTCGCCTGCACGCGCGACTCGGCATCCTGCTGGCCGTAGGCGGCAATCAAGGCGTTCACCACGCTGGCCGACAGCGCCGCGTCCCGGCATCGAAAGCGAATCTGAATCATCAGCGTGCGCGGCAGAGTTCCCACGCGAAGCCGCTTTTGAAACCTCTCCAGCAGCCAGGCCTGGGCGTCGGCGGCAGGCGCTTCGGCGTGAAAATCCGGAAACTTGCCGGCAAATCCGTCCATGAACCCCGGCGCCTGATAGAGTTTGAGGCCGGTAATCACCTTCCAGGCCAGTTGGTCGCTGCGAAAGACGTTGGCCAGAGTCTCCTGCTGCAACGGCGCGGAGAGAACCGAGGCTGCAATCATCGGCTCAGCCGCCTCCAGACTGAGCGTGGATGAAGGCGAGGTACGAATTTCGACCTTGGCGCTGGCCTCGTATTGATTAGGGGCGATAAGGCAATAAAGCAGGCACGCCAGCAGCAATCCCACCACCACCGAGCCAACCAGGCGCCGGCGGCGGGCCAGCACCTCGCCTAGCTCGCGAATGGATCGAGAATTGCGCCCAATGGCGCTGGGCCGCGGATCGGGCTCGCGGGGCGATTCGAATGGAACGTGATCTGCTTCCGGCACAGGCAGGGAACCTCCCTCCCTACTTTCAATAGGTGGAGGCAAACCTGGGATTCAAAGCGAAACAATGCTACAAAGGGAATCTCCGCCAGTGTGCTTGATAGAAATCAATCCGTCAAGAGATTCCGTCACCAGAGTAGGGGCGGCGCACCCAAAGAGTGATATCCGGCCTCCTTTGCGACCGGCGGAGAGACCAACGACAGCGGCTTGGAGCAACCAGGAAACACCCATGTCGATTCCCGGCTTGCACGCTTCCCTCTTGACTCCTCATGCGCTGAGGTCAAGCAGCGATTTTGAAGCGTTCGATCTTGGGCCGCTTCTTGTGGGATGCCTGCCACATATCGTAGCTCATCTGCATTTCGTACCAAAGGCTATCGTGCGTGCCCAGCGCATCGGAGAGGCGTAGCGACATATCCGCCGAGATTCCAGCCGAGCAGTTAAGAATGCGGGAGAGTGTGGTGCGTGAAATATGCAATAGCTTCGCGGCGGAGGTAACATCAATGTCGCCAAGAGCGTCGCGCAATACCTTTCCGGGATGCGGTGGGTTGTACATTCGCGCCATGTTTTCTCCTAGTGATAATCCAGATAGTCGACGAGAATTGCGTCCTCTCCGTCAAACGTAAAAGTCACTCGCCAGTTTCCGTTAACCTTGACAGACCAATGGTGTTGAAGATCGCCCGTTAACCGATGAAGGTGAAATCCGGGCATATTCATCTCTTCGGCAGCCTTGGCGAAATCAAGCGTCACAAGCAAACTGGCAAGTTTCGCGGCATGAGCGGGTTGAATGCCTGCTTTGCTCCCCGTCTTGAAAAACCTTTCGATGCCGCTGTGCCGGAAGCTCTTGATCACATGGTAAGTGTAGCGCATCACGCATCACTTGTCCACTGCCCTCGACGCCATCTGCCGCGCATCATGCTCAAGCTGGCCGTTCAAGCCTGCGGCAACAGTACGCGTAGGCTGGTTATCGCCTCATTGCCCGTTTACTCCGCTCCGCCCCCGCTCCGGTACCACTCCACGGTACGCAGCAGCCCTTCGCGGAAATCCACAATGGGCGCGTAGCCGAGCAGTTCTTCGGCCAGGCGAACATCGGCCAGCGAGTCGCGGATATCGCCGGCGCGCGCTGGCTCGTAGGCCGGCTGACCGCGGTAGCCGGTCAGATCCCGCAGAATCTCGAAGGTTTCATTCAGCGTACTGCTGCTGCCCGTGGCCAGGTTCATCATCCGGCCCGAGACCTTTTCCGCCGGAGCGGCGGCGGCCAGCAGGTTGCCGTGGACTACGTTGTCGATGTAGGTAAAGTCGCGGCTCTGTTGGCCGTCGCCGTAGATCGTGATCGGCTCTCCGGCCAGCATCCGGCGGCAAAAAATGGCCAGCACGCCGGAGTAGTGCGAGGTGGGGTCCTGGAAGGGTCCGAAGACGTTGAAGTAGCGCAGCACCACCGTCTCCAGCCCGTACACGCGGGTAAAGGCGCCCATGTAATGCTCGCCGGCCAGCTTGGCCACGGCGTAGGGCGAAATGGGTTTGGGCAGCATTCCCTCGTGCTTGGGCAACGTCGGCGTGTCCCCGTAAGCCGCCGACGAGGCCGCGTAAATCACCCTCCGCGTCCCGGCGGCGCGGGCGGCCACCAGCAAATTCAAGGTAGCGTCCACGCAATTCCGGTTGGTGCTCACAGGATCTTCCACCGAGCGCGGCACCGAGGCCAGCGCCGCCTCATGGAAGACGATCTCGACTCCCGCGCAGGCCTTAGCGCAGGCTGCCGGATCGGCCAGGTCGCCCTCCATGAACTCCATCGCTTCCAGGCCCGCCAGGTTGGAGCGCTTGCCGGTGATAAAGCTGTCGATGCCGCGTACACGTTCGCCGCGCGCCAGCAAGGCCGCGGCAATCGAGCGGCCGATAAACCCCGCCACTCCGGTCACAAGATAGCTTGCCAAAAATTTCTCCCCTGAAGCCAGTTTGCAGCGGACGCTATACCGCCGTCCCGCTAGAAAAAGAATACTACCTCGGGGAGGCATCCCTGCCCTCTTACTCTCTCCTCAATGCGCCAGATGGACGAAGTCTCTGGGGCGCATCAGATTTTCCAGGTAGTGGGATTTCATTTGCTTGCTGGCCATGATTTGCTTGACCGGCGGCAGCTTCAGAATCACGCCCAGAATGGCGGCCATGGCGCGATGATTCCAGTGCGCTTGATTGTCGAAGATCAGGTTCTGCAGCTTGCCCCGCTCAATGGCCATCAGCACGGCGCGGTGAGCGGTGGTGACCGGGGTCAGCACGCGCTGGGCCCGCGCGTGGAGCTTGATGGATGCGCTGGGGCAGGCGCGGACGCATACGCCGCAGCCCAGGCAAAGGGATTCGTCCAGCCGCGCTTTTTTGCGCTTGGGCTTGTGCGGGTCGCCGGCGGAGACGAGCGCCATGGCCTCGACGGGACAGACCTCGGCGCATTTGCCGCAGCCGTTGCAGGAGTCGGCGTTGAGCGCGGGCAGGAAGTTGGTGGTGGCGATAGGGTTGAGAACGGCGAATCGCTTGGCGGCCAGCATGGCCTCGCAACAGCAGCCGCAGCAATTGCAAATGAAGGCGACCTGATTTTGGACGTTCTCGCCGCACTGCACTAAATTGTGCGCGATGGCTTGATCCAGCAGGTCAAGGCCTTCGCTGACATCCACCGAGCGGGCAATGCCGTGCTTGATGAGCGACTGCGCGGTGCCGCTGAAGGTCATGCAGATGTCCATGGGCGCGGCGCAGGCTTTGCCCAGATGCTGCATCTTGTGCCGGCAATAGCAGGCGCCGACGCCGCGATATGAGGCGGTGCGGATGACTTCGCTGGCGCGTTCGTAGTCGAGCACGGAGAGCGTGCTGTCGCCGGCCAGGGCATTCTCGTTCACAAAGACACGGCCCAGCTGGGTTTCGCCGCCTGTGAAGAGGGCGCGCACAAAATCCTCCTCAACGTTGAGGTATTGGTAAAAAAGCTCGGCCAGCAGCTTCTGGTCGTAGCTGTTGCCCAGGCGCATCATGGAGAACTCGAAGAAGCCGGCCATGGGCGGAGGCAGGACAAATATCTGCTCGCCGTGGATCTCCATGTCGAGCAGCATCCCTCTGGAGGCCAACGCTTCAAGGATATTTTGGGATTCCACTGCGGGCTTTTTCCAGATTTTGGCGGCGGCGGCGATGTTGAAGGGCTTGATGGGAAGCAGAGCCACGAGGGCTGCTTCGTCACGAGTAAAGAGCACCTCCAGGATGAGGAAGAGCAGCTCGGAGGGCGGCGCGCCCTGCGGAAATAGGTTGAGCCGGTCGGTGAGCGATTGGTAGCTATTTCTCAGTGTCGCGTGAGACATGGAAGGCCTCTGGAGCGGAGGATGATTTCGCCATTGTATGCGTATACAGGCGGGATGCTCCGGTCTGATTTGCACACGTGGCAGGTGGCCCGCTCATCGACCCCAATGAATCGCTATGAGCCGTGAGAAGCTATGCCCCGTTCATCGCGGCCTCTCGCGATGAGCGGGCGGGTGATTGCAGGTGGGATGCCACACATCCAGGCTCCGTGCCCCTGTCATCCTGAGCGAAGCGCAGCGAAGTCGAAGGACCTACATCTCGTTTTTCTGCGAAAAGGGTGGGAAACCTCGAAACTCAACAGTTTTGTTCATGAGGAGCGGAGCGCAGCACAAAACAGCCTGTCATCCTGAGCGGAGCGTAGCGCAGTCGAAGGACCTGCTTTTGTTTTGCGTTTGCTTTTGCACTTGCTCTTGCCGTTGCAAACCGCGCCAACCAGCGGGCAGCAGGAGGCATGCCGTGTTCAACCCCGGCACAACTCCATCCATAAGACAGAAGAAAATCAACCCACGCGGCGAAGCCGCGCTCCAACCCCGCCCTCACGCCGGCCCACCAGGAAAGACGGCGGACCTGAGGCTAGACTCGCCCAAAGCTCTCAAAGGCGCGAGCCGCGGAAAATCGGCGGACGCTACGGCGCTTATCATGACCGATCCGATTACCGCATGCTGAATGAGTGCGTTGGGCTGTTAGCGTCAATCGAGGGTTACTTCCGGTTTGCCGGTGATACAGCCGGAACGCCCGTACCCGTTTCAGGGCCTGATTGCGATCATTGTTATCGAGTGCCTGTTCCGGTCAGTGGTCTCCCAAGTCCCCAAATGCGAAACGAATGTCCTTGCACTTGACAGCGACCTGGGGCACCGAGGTTCAGTGGGCGAGCTTACTTCCCGCTGCCGGCCAGCCCTCCGCTGTCGGCTTCTCAATGTGGTCGATCACGAGAACCTCCACCGGTTCTGTAGCTGGCACCAACTCCAGCCCAAGCTGCGCCTCAAGAGCCTTGAAAATCGAAGGCCCGCCACCCGCCGTGTCACCCTTGCCGTCAGGAGTCCAGTGGAGCGCGTTAAAATATCGCTTGCTTCCCAGACCCGTTTTGTCGACAACAATGCGGCCTGAGGGTCCCGCGAGATTTCTGGCGAGGCTATCCATCGTGCCGGTATACCACCATCCCCCGGGAAAAAAGAAAATAGACTCATTCCCTCCAACCTTTAGTTCATCAAGTTGCAATTGCAGCATCTTCTTCAGCCCTCCTTTCGCGACGACCAGCTCGTAAACAGGCATCTCGCGAGTTTCGCGGTACGCCTTGAGCTGACACCAGCCGGCAAGAGACGCCTGCATCATCAACTGCCGTTGTTTCAACTGCTCGTCCATGGAGAGCTTCTTGAACGCCTCGAACTTATCTGCGTCCATCGAGGCGGTCAAATAGTACGGGTCGGTCTCGACCCAGCTTGGATAGTCGATGATCTGGCGAATGCCAAGGCCATACGCACCGGCGATCATATTCAACAACGGTGCGTTCGATATTGTCCATCCGTTGTGGGCGGGCCACCACAAAAAGCCGCTCCCTTCGGAGAAATTGTCTGGATGGAGAACAAAGATATTCAACTTGTCAAAGGCCATGGGCGCTGGCGCGCCACCCTGAGCCATAGGGGCATTTGAGGGCTGCTGACAATTGGAGGAGGCACCTGCCGTAAGCAAACAGGTGACGGCGCACAGTGCGCCGATATAGGTCAATCGGTTGGAACGTGTAAACATGGGCATTCGACTCACATTCCTTTCTGAGTTAACGGAAAAACAGTAGTTGATTTGGTCAACTGGGAGCGGCGCAGAGAGCACAACCTCGGCGCGCGCTCCAGTATTTTCTGGATCGAAAAGATAGACGCGACAATTGCGTCGAACGTTCAAACCAAGGTCATTTTTAGGACGGTACAGTGGCCGGATAGTCGCCTATCCGGACATTACACCACACTAGCCTATGTCAGCGAGTGCAAAATCGCCAATGCGCTCATTGAAGTCGGATAAGTTCCAAAAAATCGGCATCTCGTAACCTGTATTTTGGAGTCACGGACAAGAGGCCGATCTTTCCCGCAGGCAGCCCGGAAGCCTGAACATCTCGCGCGGCCGGTAGGGCAGGATGCCGGGATTGGCCTTTTATTCGCCTCTATCCGGCAGTTCAATCCCACTATTTTCCAGAACGGAGAAGACAAAAACCCACCCGTTTCGATCCACCAGCAAGTCCCTGGTCCCTATTCCGTGGTCCCTATTTCCCGTTTTTCAACTCAAATTTGGCGCTAAAAAGCGCCTAAAAACAACCAAAAACCAACCAAATACAGTCATTTTTAGGTTCTTTTTAAGGTTTTTGTCCACCCCGAGCCGGGCATTTCCGCACAATATCTACACCCAAGCGCCCACATTCTTCAAAAAAAGACTTACTTTCCCAAACCCGTAGCCATTGAACTCGACAAATCCCACTCAATTGTCAAACGATAGACCCAGTGTTTTCTAAAAATCTCTCATCCTTGGTGGCGACTTCCTGGTCCCTACCCTGTCGGCTATTCCCTACTCCCTATTCCCTACTCCTGTCTTTCAGCTACTCCCTGTCTTTCAGCTACTCCCTGTCTTTCAGCTACTCCCTGTTCCCTACTCCCTATTCCCTATTCCCTGTCTTTAAGCGTCGGCATCTCCCCCAGCGCCCGCGCCTCGGCGACCACAAAATCAAGATGTGCAAGGACTTCCTCTACGGTCATGGTATAGATTTCCCGCCGCGAGTCGTAGCCTTCCTCGACCAATTGTTTCAGGAACCGCCCCGCGATCTGGACCGTGAGCTGGTCGGTGATCACCTTTCCTGTCAGCAACTTATGCTTGCTCCAAGCCTCCAGCGGCAGGGCAATCCACATCGCCCGCCCGTTCACATCGAAGCGCACATCCACGGCGTCGGCGTGCCGTGTGGCGATGGCCACCTGTGTGCCTTTCCAGCGGCAATGCAGCTCTTCCCCGCTCCAGCGATCCTTCACAGAAAACTCTTCATACATTCCCCTAGCCTATCGCCAAGCCCAGCCCACCGCAAGCGGAAGAAGTGGACGCCCCTGTTGGCGCGCTGATAGACTAATGGGGTTGCAATAGCAGGCCCAGCCGTACGGAGCCGCAAACCAAGGATAAGAAGAGACCTCGTGGATACAAGAACCCGTCATGCCCTGAAGAAGGACAGTTTTGCCCAGGCCACCGCAAGCAGCATGAGTTGGCTGAGCGGTCATCGTTCCGGCGTTCAGCGCTGGGCCATCGTATTTGTTGCCGTCCTGGTTGTGGGCGCACTCGCCATTGGTTACTGGGCCTGGGACTCGAACAAGGCCGATACCGCGCTGGGCACGGCTCTGGACGCCTACACCGCGCCGCTGGCGCAGCCCGGCGCCCCGGCCACAGCGGGAGTATACGCGACAGCCGGCGATCGCGCGAAGGCTGCCAATCAGCAGTTTGCCGCGGTGGCTCAGCAGTATGGCTGGCTGGCCGAGGGCGCCAAGGCCCATTACTTTGCCGGCGTTACCTACGAGCAACTAGGGCAAAACGGCCCGGCTGAGACAGAGTTGAAGGTTGCGGCCAAGGCCTGGGACCGGAATCTCTCGAATCTGGCCAAGCTGGCGCTGGCCGGGCTCTATCACCAGACGAACCGCGACGGCGAGGCGATTGACCTCTACAATGCGCTGGCCGCCAAGCCGTCAGATACGGTATCTGCCGCAATTGCGCAGCTTGACCTGGCGGATTTGTATGCCGCGACCGGCAAGCAGGATCAGGCGAAGGCGCTATGGGCCAAGGTAAAGGACGCCGACAAGGAAGGCGCTGCTGGCTCGATTGCGTCACAGAAGCTGGGCGTCAAGCAGTAAGGAAGTGGATCAAAAAAAGAGACTCACGAAGCGAACAGCTTCGTGAGTCTCTTTTTTGCTCCGAAGCATGATTGTGTCCGAGCATAATTCCCTTCCCGCGCGTCTGGTGGACTATGAGCGCGGGCCAGGCAGTATTCTCAGGTTGGATGGAGATCGCGGAAAAAGCTATGTACGACGAGGCTCGCAAGCGCGCGGAAGAGCAGGCGCTCGCGGGGATGGCGAGCCAGTACACCGGAACGCTCTACCGGGTGGCTTACTCGGTTCTGCGCAACTCCGCTGACGCCGAAGACGCCGTGCAGGAGGCGTTTGTGCGCGTGCTGCGCCATCGCGATTCGCTTGCTGAGGTCCGCGACCAGAGGGTGTGGCTGATTCGCATTGTGTGGAACGTGGTGCTGGATCGTAAGCGCCGCATGAAGACCCGGCCAGAGACCGACGACGTGGCCGAGCTGGCGCGCGTGCTGCCGGCCGGCGGGCTGACCGCCGAGGAGCGCGTTGCCGCCGCACAGCACCACGCCCGCGTGCTGGCCTGCGTGGAGCAGCTTCCCGCCAAGGAGCGCCAGGTGCTGATGCTCTCCGCCTTCGAGGAGCTGACCAGCGTGGAGATTGCAGCGGTCTTGGGCATCACTGAGTCCAGCGTACGCTCGCGGCTCTTTCGCGCGCGCAACCTGATGGCCGGTTTGCTGGAGCACACAAGGAGTTTGCGATGAACGGACGACAGAGATCAGAGATCGGAGATCAGGGGTCAGCGACGTCCAGTCCGGCAGAAGAAACGCTGCGGCTGATCGCCCGGCTCTCCCCGCCGGAAGGGCTTGAGGAACGCGTGCAGGCTGGATTGCGCGCCAAAGGCACTGTACCGGGCAGGGCGCGAATTCTTCAATGGCCCATGGCGCTTCGCCTGGACAACTTCTGGATGCAGAGTTCCCTGGCGCGCATGGCTGCTGCGGCGGCGATTGTCGCTGTGGTGGTTGGTGGCGGATGGGGCGTAATCTCGCGCGTGCAACCCGCGCAGCCAGCCAGGGCCATCGCAATTCCCCCGCGCGCCTCCACGCAGGGCGGGTTTTCCAGCGCCGGAGCCATGCGCACCCCGCAAAAGCTCAACGGCCCAATCGTCGAACCTCCAGCCGTTGCGCATTCGGCCGCAGCCGCGCCGCCCGCAGCCAAGGCTGCCGGCAAGGGCGCGGCGCAGACGCCGGTTCGGCATGGCAAGTCTGCGGTAGCACACAAGTCCCTCGCTCGGCCCGCCGCGCCACCGGCAAAGTAGCGACTTACGCGCTCTTGGTTACCGCGCGGATGATCATACCCAGCAGAGCCAGCACCAGGGCGCCCCAAAAGGCCGCGCCGAATCCGCGCACATGAAAGCCTTGGACGATGCTCGATGCCAGCAGAATCATTAGCCCGTTGATGACTAGTAGAAACAATCCGAGTGTCAGGATGCTGATGGGGAAGGTAAGAATCTTGAGGAAGAAGCCGACGGTCGCGTTGAGCAGGCCGATTACCAGTGCCGCTACCAGCGCAGGCCCCAGTCCCTCAACCTCAAAGCCGCTCACCAGATTGGAAACCACCAGAAGTGCAACCGCGCTTAACAGCCATTGAACCAGAAGTCTGACCATGTTCAAATTCTCCCTGTCGTCCAAATCCTAACATCCACAAACTAAAGTCTCGCGCAGTAGCCGTGATTACTCGGCCAGCGCCGGCTCCAGCTCCTCTGCGGGCCGTGAGCCTTTGGCCTTGACCTGCGAGGTGGTCAGCAGGAAGACGGCCACTACGATGCCTGCCATGCCGGCAAACTCGGCGCTCTCCGGCCGTTCGTGGAGCAGAACGATTCCCAACAGCACTGCGATCACCGGATTGACATAAGCATACGACGCGACTTTGGCCACCGGCACGTGCTCCAGCAAATAGACGAAGGCGGTGTAGCCCAGGAGCGACCCGCCGGTGATCAGGTAGGCGAGCGAGCCCATCGAGGCCGCGTTCACATGAAACTGCGGCCATTGGCCCAGCGCCGTGCCCAGCGCGGTGTTGAACGCGCCTGCGATCAGCATCTGCCAAGCTGCGGCCACAAGGCAATTCACCGGCAGGCGAGCGCGCCGCGACAGCAGGCTGCCTGCAACCCAGGCTATGGACGCGATCAGCAGCAACCCCAAAGCCAGCAGGCGCGCGCGGTCCCCCAGCAGGCCTGTACGCAGCGAGGGCCACACGAGCGCGGCCAGGCCGGCAAAGCCCAGCGCCATGCCCAACCAGCCGCGCGCCGGCAGAGGTTCACCGCCGGGCAGCAGCATCTCGGCCAGCGCCGCAATCAAGGGAATGACCGCCAGCACCAGCGAAGCCAGCCCGCTGGGGACGGTCTTCTCGGCGTATACCAGGCAGACATTGTTCCCGGATAAAAGAAAGAACCCAACCATGCCAAGCATCAGCATGGCTCTCGGCGGCCAGAGCAGGCGCAGCCCTCGCCAGCGGCACCAGGCCATCAGCAGCGCGCCGGCAACCAGAAACCGCGTGCCGGCCAGCAGCAGCGCCGGCACCTGGGCCGCCCCGACACGAATGGCCGCATAGGTCGATCCCCAAAAGAAGTACACGCAGGCAAAGGCCAGAACGATGGAGGTCGTAGTGGCCGCCTTCATCTCCGGATGAGATCTCTGGATCGCGGAATTCGCCATGGGTTGATTCCATGCTAACGCCTGGAAGCCGGGGGTGGACCGCTTTGCCGGAAGGCCGATTTGCGCCTTTCGTTGATTGAGTTGAGAATGGATTGCCATGGGATGGATGGAGCAGATGCGGATCGGCTGCGAGGAGCGCGCGCTGGCAGGTCTCGCATGGGCAGCGCGGAAACGAGGCCGGAGCGAAGACCTGGCTCCTCACCTGGCCACCGGCATCGATGGCGAGGACGCGGCCTTCTTCTACCTGCGCCGCAAGGGTTACACCGTTGTGGCGCGGCGCTGGTCGTCGAGCGAGATGCCCGGCGATGTGGACCTGATCGCCTGGCAGGGGCTTCGGCTCTGTTTTGTCGAAGTGAAGACCCGCACCGCCCACGATGCCGCTCCTGCCGAAATCAGTGTGGACTCCCACAAACGCACTACCCTCCGTCGTCTGGCCCGTCACTATATTCGCCAATTGCCCCAGGAAACCGCCCCGCCGGTCCGCTTCGACGTGCTCAGCGTCTACCTTGTGCCGGGACAAGAGAATGAATTCGCGCATTTTGAGGGTTCATTTGGCTGGAGCGAGTGGGAGGGCGACAACTGAGGCGGCGAAGCGGGCCCGGCAAGGCAGGCACTGTGATAATTTTGAAAGAGCGGCCTTTTGCGAGCTCGTAGCTCAGTAGGTAGAGCAACGCCCTTTTAAGGCGTGGGTCCTGGGTTCGAGCCCCAGCGAGCTCACCACTCCTTTCGGCCGCGATTTCCCTCTCATTTGCTCATTCGTCGGTACTCTACAGGCTGGGGTCTGCCGCGGCTGGCTGCGCCGCGGGCGCCAGCGGCAGCGTGAACCGGAAGGCCGCGCCCTGGCCCAATTCGCTTTCGGCCCAGATGCGTCCCCCGTGTGCCAGCACGATGTGCTTGACGATGGCTAGGCCGAGGCCGGTGCCGCCCGCCTCGCGGGAGCGCGCTTTGTCGATCCGATAGAAGCGCTCGAAGATACGGGTCAAGTGCTCCGAGGCAATGCCGGGGCCGAAGTCCTGAACGCTGAACTCGACTTCGGAGGCGGATTCGGGTTCGAGCAGCCGCGCGCCGACCAGGATGCGCTTCCCGGCCTTTCCGTATTTGAGCGCGTTTTCAATGAGGTTGCCGAAGACCTGATTCATCGCATCGGGATCTGCCAGGACCAGGTTGTCGGGCGCACCGTAGAATTCCAGGGCGACGCCTGTATCGGAAACCATGCCTCCCAGCGAGTCAATAGCGTCCAGAAGCAGCGCGCTGGCTCGCGTAGGCCGTAGCGCCAGCTTGTAATCCGGGCTCTCAACGCCGGCCAGAGCAAGCAGATCCTCGGTGATGCGGTTCATGCGCGTGGCGTTCTTGAGGATAATGCCGAGGAACTCATCGCTGGTTTTGCGGTCGGGACGAGGCTCTTCAATCAGCGTTTCGACGTAACCCTGGATAGAGGTGAGCGGGGTGCGCAGTTCGTGGCTGACGTTGGCGATGAATTCGCGGCGCGAGGTTTCCGCGGCCTCGATGCGGGTAATCTCATGCAGCACGGCGAGCGCGCCGCCCGAGTGCATCGGGGCGGCGTTGATCTCGAAGATGCGCCCAGGGGCGAGCAAGCTGGCGCGGCCGGTACGCGCCTCGCGCTGCTCCAGCGCCGAACGCACGCAGGCCAGCAGTTCGGGGTCGCGCACCGCATGAACCAGCGGGCGTCCCACATGAATCTGTGTGCCGGCGATGCGCTGCATCTGCGCGTTGGACCAGCGGACCAGCCCTTCCGGAGTGATGGCGACCACCGCCTCCTGCATGGAATCGAGCAGCCCGGCCAGTTCCTGGCGGCGGCTCTCGATCTCGGCAAAGCTCTCGCCCAGCCGCTCCGCGGTCTGATTGAGCGCGGCCTCCATGGTGGAGAGCGAATCATCGCTGTCCTGGGGAAGGCGGGCGCTCATGTCGCCGTCGGCGATACGGCGCGCGAAGACGATGAGCCGTTCCAGCCGCACGGTGATGCGGCCGGCAACCCAGACCGCCAGGGCAAGCGCCACGGCAAGCGCGATCAGGCCGGACCAGAGTGTTTCATGGCCGAGAATCAAGCCGGTACTGCCGGGAGGAATCTCTAATACTCTGCGCGCGATAAAGGGAAGGACGACAAACTCCATCGCCGCCGCTTGAAAGAGCAGCAGCAGGAGAAAAAGGCCGAGCAGCTTGGTGAAGATTTTTGATTTCAAGGAACCCTACTCGCCTTTTGGCAGCTCGAAGCGGTAGCCGGCGCCGCGCACTGTTCTGAGGTAGCGCGGATTCTCCGGATCGATCTCAATCTTCTCACGGATGCGGCGCACGTAAACGTCGACCGAACGGGGGGTGACGAAGCGCGCATCGCCCCATACGGAGTCCAGCAGGTGGTCGCGGCTGAAGACCCGGCCGGGATGGCGCGCCAGGTAGTCGAGCAGCCGGAACTCTGTGGCCGTGGTCGTGGTCAGCTCGCCGCGCACCATCAATTGCATGGCGTTGGCGTCGATGATGACCTCTTCAAAGCGGATGACCGAGGGCGTGGTGGGCCGCTCGAAGCGGCGCAGCACGGCCTTCACGCGCGCCACCAGCTCGCGGGTGGCGAAGGGCTTGGTGATGTAATCGTCGGCCCCCATCTCCAGGCCCAGCACGCGGTCGTTTTCCGAGGCGCGCGCGGTCAGGAAGATGATGGGAACGGTGGAGAGCACGGGGTTCAGGCGCAGGCGGCGGCAGACGTCCAGGCCGTCGCCGCCGGGCACCATGATGTCCAGCAGAAACAGCGCGGGCGCCTGGCGCTCGGCGTCGGGAATCAGGTTGGTGGGGGTGTGAAACAGCCGCGCCGCAAAGCCGGCCGCCTCCAGGTGATGCTGCACCAGCCGCGCAATGTCGTGGTCGTCTTCCAGTACAAAAATGGTTTGGCTCAACCGCTCTGCCCTCGACCGGCGGCCGTTGAACAACTGTTGCGGAGGCCGCACGGAATCATTAACAGAGTAATTCAGTCAGGCAAATAGATTGCAAACGTTGTGTGAATTTGCGCGGGGAAACCAACTGCGGATCAGGATAGCGGGAGCGCGGGGGTTTGTATGGGCGCGGCTGAAGCTAAAGCCTCGCTCTTTGAAAACAGAGTCGCTTCACCGGACGCTCCGCCATGGTTTACGCTGGGAACGCGGGTCGGCCTTTTTGACCGGCCGCGCTCTCAAGGGAGGCTCTTATGACGTGGATAATGCTGCTGGTGGGGCTGTTGGTGGGCATGGTTTCCGGCGTGGTGGGCATTGGCGGCGGCATCTTGTTTGTTCCCGCGCTGGTGTGGCTGCTAGGGATGAGCCAGCACCGGGCGCAAGGTACCTCACTGGGCGCTCTGCTGCTGCCGGTGGGCCTGTTTGCCTTTATGGAGTACTATCGCAAGGGCAACGCCGACCTGCGCGTGGCGCTGCTGTTGGCCGTCGGCTTTCTGGTCGGCGGTTACTTCGGCGCCGTCGGTGCGCAGCACATCCCAGAACCCTGGCTGCGGCGCATCTTCGCGCTGACCCTGATTGCCGTCGGCGGACGCATGTGGTTCTACCGGTAGATTGATCAGGCTTGCGCGATGAATCGCAGAGGGCCGCATCGGCTCGCACGGCTGCTGTTCCTTTTTCCCTCGTTCCCTGCTCCTGTATCATCGAAGAGGCTCCGGCGTGTGCATCTCCTCTTGCCGCGAGTTCCAATGGGACGTGCATGAAGACTGGTATTATCGGCCTGCCGCAGGTGGGCAAAACATCGCTGTTCAAGATTCTGACCAAAGCCAGGCTCGACGAGCGGGGCCATTCGCGCCAGGAGCATATCGGCGTGGCGCGCGTGCCGGACGAGCGGCTCGACAAGCTCTCGGCGCTCTACTCACCGAAGAAAACCACTTACGCGTCTGTGGAGTTCGTCGATGTGGCGGCCATCGGGCAGGAGGCGCTGAAAGAGACCGCCTTCTTGACTAGTCTGCGCAATGTGGACGCGCTGATCCATGTCCTCCGCGCCTTCGAGGAAGAGTCGATTGCGCACGTCGGCCCTATCGACCCCTTGCGCGACATCCGCAGCGTCGAGTTCGACCTGATGATCAGCGATCTGACGCAGGTGGAAAAGCGGCTGGAGCGGCTGGAAAAAGACCTGAAGAAGGGGCGCACCAGCGATCTGGAGCACGAACAGGCGCTTCTGCTGCGCTCAAAGGAGGCTTTGGAAAAGGAGCTGCCACTGCGCGAATTGGAGATGACCGCGGAGGAGAAAAAGCTCATCAGGGGCTTTATGTTTCTCTCGCAAAAGCCTATTTTAAATGTACTTAATATTGGCGAGAGCATGACGCTGGGCGACGACCTGGAGACAGCGGTGAGCCGCTTCAAACTCGACGAAGTTGCTCACCGGCCCAACGCCGGAGCCACGGCCATCTGCGGCAAGGTGGAAGCCGAACTGGCGGAGATGGACGACGAAGAGGCGGCGGAGTTCCTCGGGAGCTACGGGCTGCGCGAGAGCGGCTTGGTGCGGCTGATCCGCAAGAGCTACGAGTTGCAGGGGTTGATCAGCTTCTTCACCGCTGGCGAGGACGAGTGCCGCGCCTGGACGATTCCGGCGGGCTCGAAGGCGCCGCAGGGGGCCGGAGCGATTCACTCCGACCTGGAGCACCACTTCATTCGCGCCGAGACGATTCGCTGGGATGCGCTGCTGGCGGCAGGCTCCGAGGCCGCGGCGCGGGCCAAAGGAACGCTGCGCCTGGAAGGCAAGGAGTACGTGGTGCAGGATGGGGATGTGATGCACATCCGGCATAGCGGGTAAACGGCGAATGCTAAAGCTCTCTCTGATTCTCGGAACGATAGCCGCGCTGGCCGATGTGGCCGGCGGCTTTGTGCTGGTGCGCGCCAAGGGCGTGGAACGCTACCTGCGCTATTTTGTCGCGCTGGGCGCGGGCTTCCTGATCGCCACAGCGGTGCTGGAGATGATGCCCGAGGGTCTGCGGCTGAGTCCGCGGCTGGGGCCGGTGCTGATCATGGGCGGCTACTGCGTAGTGCACCTGCTGGAACATACCATCAACGCGCACTTCCACTATGGCGAGGAGACGCACCATGGCGAGTTCATCAGCCGGCATACTGGCAATTCGGTGATGGCCGGACTTAGCCTTCATGCACTCTTTGACGGCGTGGCCATCGGCTCCGGCTTTCTGGTCTCGGGCTGGCTGGGCTGGCTGATCTTCATGGCGATTCTGTTGCACAAGGCGCCGGAGGGCTTCACAATGGCGTCGGTGATGCTGGCCAGCGGACGCAGCCGTTCCGCTGCTTTCTATTCCGCTGTGACATTGGCGGTCGCAACCCTGGCCGGCGTGCTGGTCATCCAGATGGTTCCCAGCTGGCTGCCGTATGGGTTGCCGCTCTCCGCCGGAGTAGCGCTGTATGTTGGCGCCAGCGATCTGGTGCCCGAGGTGAACCGCGAGCCGGGGATTCGCATGGCGCTGGTCTTCTTTGCCGGCGTTGCGGGTTTTCTGCTGCTGCGGCTGCTGCTGCCGGCGCTATAAAGACTTAAGAGGCTCAGGCCCGGTGTCCGAAGCCGAACCTCTCCGCATAGAGCCTTGCCAGCAGCTTCGCGTAATCCCAGCCCACTTTGAAGTTGGCTTTGCTGGCCCCTTGGGAGCGGCTGCCGAAGGTTAACGGAACCTCTTTGACCGAGCGGATGGGTCCGCGCACCAGAATCTCCAGCAGCAACTTGAAGCCGGAGGGCTGGAAGGCAATTCCATCGATGCACTCGCGGCGGAGGAGGAAAAAGCCAGTCATCGGGTCATGAGCACGAATGCCGGCTCTCTGGATCGGCCATGTGGCCCAGACGGCGACGGTAGAGAGCCATCTCCGTATCGGATTCCATGCGCCCACCTGCCCGCCCGCAGTGTAGCGGCTGCCAATTGCAAGGTCGTTTCCGGCCAGAATCGCCGCTACCAAAGCGGGCAGCAACTCTGGAGGGTGCTGCAGGTCGGCGTCCATCACGCCGAGAATCGCCGCGTCCGTGTGCCGCCAGCCGTAGAGCACGGCGCCGGAGAGGCCGCGTTCTCCCTTGCGGACCAGCAGGCGCACGCGCGGGTCTTCCTGGCTGATGGCGTTGACAATCTCCTCGGTTCCGTCGCGGCTGTCGTCATCGACAACCAGAATCTCGTAATCGATATCCAGGGGGTCGAGAGCGGCGCACACATCACGGAGCAGCTCGGGAAGGTTCGCCGCCTCGCGCAGGGTAGGAATCGTCAGCGCCAGCTTTTGCCGGGCTTTCGTTGCCGCGCCCAGCGCTGGCGTGTAGGATAAAGCTGTTCCTTCGATTGACATACCGAGCTTGAGTATACGGGGTTTATCCGGTTGAGGCGCAACGTTCCGGTCAACATTTTGCTGACCTTTTTTTTTACGACGCTCGGCATGGCCGTGATGGGCTATCATCCCGGCTTTGAAGACGACGGCATCTATCTTACCGCAGTGATAAAAAGACTGAATCCGGCGCTTTATCCCCACGACGCTGATTTTTTTCGGTTTCAACTACAGGCCAGCTTCTTCGACAACTGGATCGCCGGATTCGTGCGCTGGACCGGTTTGTCGCTGCCTGCCACGGAGCTGCTCTGGCAGTTTGCCTCCATCGCGTTGATCGTTTACGGATGCTGGACGATTGCGCGCAAGCTCTTTCCCGAGGCGCGGGCGCAATGGGCCGGCGTTGCCCTGGTGACCGCCATGTTCACGCTGCCGGTAACCGGAACCGGGCTGTACATGGTGGATCAGCATCTGCATCCGCGCACCATGGCCACGGCCTTCATATTGCTGGCGGTTGCGCGCGTCCTGGCGAACAGGAAGGCGCAGGCCGCCCTGCTCCTGCTGCTGGCGTTTCTGCTGCATCCGATCATGGCCGCGATGGGAATCTCCTTCTGTATCTTTCTGGCCATAGCGATGCATGAGCCGGCGTTCGGATGGCTGCGGCGCTGGTCCAAGGCTGAACGCGGTACTTTTGCGCTTACTTTTGTCCCCCTGGGCTGGGTCTTCGAGCCTCCCAATCCCATCTGGCGAAAGGCCGTGAAGATGCACAACTCCTTGTGCCTCTACCACTGGGCCTGGTATGAGTGGCTGGGCGCGGTGGCGCCTCTGGTTCTCTTCTGGCTGCTCTGGCGCTTTGCGCAAAAGCAGGGCGAGTGGCTATTGGCGCGCTTTGCGCTGGCCGTCTTCGCCTACGGGGTCTTCCAACTGGCGATGGCGATGATCCTGCTGGCAATCCCGGCGTTCATCCGGGTTGCTCCCTTGCAGCCGATGCGCTTCCTCCACCTGGTGTATTTTTTCATGACTTTGATGGGCGGCTGCCTGCTGGGCAAGTACCTGCTCAAGGCCAAAGTTTGGCGCTGGGCGGTCTTTCTGGCGGCAATTAATGGGGGAATGTTCCTCTCGCAGTGGATGCTATTCGACAATAGTGAACACCTGGAATTTCCCGGTCGGGCGACGGCCAACCCATGGCTTCAGGCCTTTGACTGGATTCGCCAGAACACGCCGACGAACGCTTTTTTTGCTCTCGACCCGGAGTACATGGCCGCGCCGGGAGAGGACTATCACAGCTTCCGCGCTCTGGCCGAGCGCAGCATGATGGCCGACAACATCAAGGATCCGGCGGTGGTGGCGCAGGTTCCGGAGCTGGCTCCCGTGTGGGCACAGCAGGTCGCTGCCGCGAAAGGCTGGAGCCGCTTTCAGCTTGCTGACTTCGAGCGGCTGAAGGCGGAGTTCGGCATAAGCTGGGTGGTGGTCACGTATCCCCAACCGGTGGGGTTGGATTGCCACTGGCACAACGACGCGCTCGCTGTGTGCCGAATACCGTGAACAGTGGTCAGTGAACCATAATCATTCCCTTACCGGAGTTGCCGGAACTTTGAAGATGATCGGGGATTGGATCAGGAAACTGCCGGTACAATGGATGTGTCGTTTCATGTTAGTTTTGAGAGATAAACTGTCTGCGGTTTTGGCTGCTGGTCAGGAAGCGGAAATTCCTGATTCCTAACCACTGTTCACTGTTCCGGCGGGAGACCGGTTCATGCTCAACTTTACCCAGCGACTGATTCTCGGCTGCACGCTCGTCATCGGCCTCGCGGCAGGTCTGGTGCTGGCTGCGCACAACGCGCTGGCGGCGGGGGGGCAGTTGAAGCTCGCGTGGATCTTCGTGGCGGCCACGGCGGTCGTCGCGGGGGCGACGGCCTTCTTCGTGCTGCGGCCCATCCGCATGCTGGCGCGCGACGCCCACAGGATCGCGCAGGGCAACCTGGAGCATCGCGTGGAGTGGAGCAGCCGCGACAGCTTCGGCGTGATCGCCGGCGAGCTGAACCGGATCGCGGTCCGGCTGCGCGAGCTGCGCGACACCGACGCGGGGCGCCGCCAAATGGAATATCAGCTCTCCGACGCGGTTCTGCAGTCCATCTTTGAGCCGATTATTGTGACCGACGGCAAGGGGCATGTGCTGAAGGTGAATCAGGCCGCGACCGATCTGCTGGGCGAGGTCGCCGGCGACCGCATGGCGCTGGCCAAAGCGCCCGGCGGGGACAAGATTCTGAGCGCCATCCGCAATGCTGTCGCGATGCAGAAAGCGGTGACCACCGAGGATGAAGCGTCGCTGCTGCCGATGCGGATCGGCAAGCAGGAGCGCAGCTATCGTCTGCGCACCATGCCCATGCGCGACTCCCAGGGGCGGCTTCTGGGCGCGGTGACCACTCTCGAAGACGTAACCAGCCTGCAAGACACCGACCGCTTCAAGACGCAGTTCATCAGCGTGGCCAGCCGCAAGCTGCGCGACCCGCTGCTGCTGTTGCGCCGCGGCCTCTACGCTCTTGCCCAGGGCTTCGGCGGAGAATTGCTCCCTTTGCAGGCGGAACTGGTAGCCTCGGCCAGCAACGAGAGCGAGAAACTGGACGATCTAATGGGCGACCTGATCGAAGTGGCTGAGCTGGACGCCGGCCGCCGCGAGTTCACGCTGGAGCGCCTGCGCCCGTTGCAGGCCTTGAACGAGGCCCGCGACCGCTACTGCGACGATGCCGCTCAGAAGCACATTCGCGTCGAGGTCAAAGCCTTCGCCGACCTCTCGTTCGTTCAGGCTGACCGGCGCGTGCTGCGCTCCATCCTGGACAACCTGCTGTCGAATGCCATTCGCTACACGCCGCCCGACGGCGAGATTCTGCTGGCAGCCGAAGAGGTCCAGGAGTTTGTGCAGTTCACGGTAAGCGACACCGGCCGCGGCATCGAGGCCGAACGGCTGGGAACGATCTTCGACCGCTTCAGTACTTTCTCGGAGAAGGGCTCCGGCCTCGGCCTCGCGCTGGGACGCCGGCTGGTTGAGCAGTTGGGCGGCCAGATCGCCGTCGAGAGCCGCCTGGGCCACGGCACAACCTTCCGTTTCACCATCCCCGTGGCGACCGCGCAGGAAGTCCGTCATCCCGTGGAGGTGGGCTGAGCTATGGCAGAGATCATGCTGGAACGCAAAGCTGAGGCCGCCAAGCTCCGCATCTATATCGGGGCGGCGCCGGGGGTGGGCAAAACCTACGATATGCTCAACGACGCCTACCGGATGAAGAACCAGCAAGGCATCGATGTGGTCATCGGCCTGGTGGAGAGCCACGGGCGCAAGGAGACCGAAGCCCGCATCCGCGACCTGGAGATCGTGCCCCAGCAGGTAATTCCCTACCGCGGCGTCAACCTGAAAGAAATGGATCTGGACGCCATTCTCCTTCGCCATCCGCATACGGTGATCGTGGATGAGCTGGCCCATACCAACGTGCCAGGCTGCAAGAACCGCAAGCGCTACGAAGATGTGCTGGAACTGCTGGACGCCGGCATCAACGTAATGACCGCAGTCAACATCCAGCACCTGGAGACGCTGAACGACGCCGTCAACCGCTCCGCCAACACCGTCATCCGCGAGACCGTCCCGGACAGCTTCCTGAAGCGTGCCGACGAAGTGGTGAACGTTGACACGACGGTGGACGAACTGCGCTCCCGCCTGCGCCAGGGGAAGATCTATGCGGAGGAAAAGGTGGAGCAGTCGCTGGCCAACTTCTTCCGCAAGGGCAATCTGAATATGCTGCGCGAGCTGGCCCTGCGCACCACCGCCGAGCAGGTGGGCAACCAGGCCTCCCAGTACCGCCGCAACCAGGGCCTGGAGCAGGCGCCGATCCCGGAGAAGGTGATGGTCTGCCTGAGCACCCGGCCCGGCACCGAGCGCCTCTTGCGCGTAGGCTCGCGCATCGCAGGCCGCCTGGCCAGCAACTGGTACGCCGTCTACGTGACCCGTCCCGAGGACGACAAGGGCCACGGCGATCCGGAGGCCTTCCATCGCCTCGAGGAGTATCAGCGCATGGCACGCGATCTGGGCGCAAAGGTGGTCTCGCTCTCTGACCGCAACGTCTCCGACGCGCTGATCCGCTTTGCCCAGGAGGAAGGCATCTCACACGTGGTCTTCGGACAGTCGGCCCGCTCCCGCTGGGATGTTTTTCTGCGCGGCTCGGTCATCAACCGCTTCCTCTCCGAAGTGCGCGACGCGACAGTGCAGGTGGTGCCGATGCAGACGCACAAACAACTGCGCAAGGGCTGAGATGCCTCTCTTTGAGGAGCCGGGCGTGTGGCGCAGCCGGTGCGGACTTCGCCTATCGCGTCTGCCACATGTACCGTAAATGATCCCGAACCCGCAGGAGTTCCACTCTCCTCGCCCGTGGTCGTATTCAACGATAGACCTGCGGGCAGTGTGCCTACGATAGAGATGGTATAGGGCGCGAGCCCCCCGCTCACGGTCATTGGACCGCTATCGAACGGCGCCTGCTCTCGCCAGAATTTCATCCGGGCGATCTGCCTTCTGGATGCTTTGCGCATCGGCTTGTTGGCATCGCTTTCGCTGGGGAAGAGCCATTCGCTTTGCCCGGCCAGTGTTCGCAATGTGTCAAGACCTCCACGGCTTGCCGGTCAGTGGGCGATATGCGGGGTGCGCATTTTCATCCGCTCCGATTGGATGTCTTTGGATGTTCTTGGAAGGGGCTTGGCGGAGAGAGTAAGATTCTTTGTCCTGGACTACAGAGCCCCAGTAAATTCGGCTCTACCCTACGGCTCGTTGTAACTGAAGTACCGGCAAACCGGAATCCGCGCACATCTTCGGGAACCGGTTTTGCTGTTTATACCTGCCATCGGCGAGAATGGAAGAGACGATGCCGGAAAACACACGCACTTTCGAGCCTCCTTTTACCGACGTACCCGGCGCACTGGCCGAGATACGCGCCGGGCGCATGGTGATCGTGGTGGATGACGCGGACCGCGAGAACGAAGGCGACCTGACGCTGGCCGCCGAGTTCGTCACGCCGGAGGCGATCAACTTCATGGCCCGCTACGGGCGCGGGCTGATCTGCCTGGCGCTGACCGAGGAGCGCGCCGACCATCTGCGGCTGTTTCCGATGACGCAGCAGAACACCTCGCGCTTTGGCACGGCGTTTACCGAGTCGATTGAGGCGCGCGAAGGCGTGACCACGGGCATTTCGGCGGCGGACCGGGCGCAAACCATCCGGACGGCGATTGACAGCGACTCCAACTACACCGATCTGGCTCGGCCCGGCCACGTCTTTCCGCTGCGCGCTCGGCGAGGCGGCGTGCTGGTGAGGGCGGGGCAGACCGAGGCCTCGGTCGATCTGGCGCGGCTGGCCGGGCTGAATCCTTCGGGCGTGATTTGCGAGATCATGCGCGACGACGGCGAGATGGCGCGCATTCCCGACCTGATTCCCTTCTGCAACGAGCACGGATTGCGGATTCTGACTGTGGCGGAGCTTATCCGCTACCGGCTGCGCCACGAAAGGTACATTGTGCGCGCCGGCGAGAGCCGCATACAGACCCGCTACGGCGAGTTTCGCATGATCGCCTACGAGAGCCAGGTGAACGGCGGCGAAAGCCACATTGCGCTGGTGCGCGGCGACCTTTGCGAGGACTGCCCGGCCTTCCACTGCGGCCCGGCCACGGCGAATCCGCCGCTGACGGCATTGAGCGAGAACTCGGACGATGCGGCAGAACGGAGGCCGTGCGAGCGAGCGGTGCTGGTGCGCGTTCACACCCGCTGCACCGCGGGCGACCTGTTTGCCGCCGACTGCCGCTGCCGCGAGACGCTCGATCAATCGATGCGCATGATCGCGGAGGAGGGTTGCGGCGTGCTGCTTTATCTGCACAACACCTCGCGGGGCTTTGAGATTGACCAGCCAGCCGCGAGCGCTTTTGATCCCGGCGACACAGTGGCTCAGGATGAACAAGACCGGAGCAGGTTCGAGGTATCCCAGGTCTCAAAATCGAGACCTGAGGCACCCAATGTTCCTGATGAAACGCAGGAGGCACAAATCGGGCGGCTGGTTCTGCATCAGGAGCTGCGCGTGCGCGAAGGCTCGCAGGCGCGGAGCGGGCGCATTCTGAGAGCCATCGGCCTGGGCGGCCAGATCCTCTCCGACCTGGGCATCCGGCGCATTCGCCTGCTCTCCAATACCCCCATGCACATTCCCGCACTCGAAGGCTTCGGGCTGGAGATCGTCGAGCAGGTGGCGATTCCGTTGGAGGAGTGCGGCCGAGCGGGGTAACTTGGCACGGCGGAGTTACCCACATGATTCTTAATTGAAAGCCACGCACATCCGCGTAGAATTTGCTTGACAGGTAGGAATCTGAGGAGTAGATTACCTAAGTAATCTTTTTTTAAACTAAAATCCGGTTCTATGAGGAGCGGCACCCCCAGCCGCGCAGGGAGTTCGATGGTCATGACCAGCGTTCCCAATGTCAATGAGCAGCAGAGTCTGCACGATTTGAGCTGGAACTCTGCCCAGGATGGCAAGATAGCAACTGACCTCGCTACAGGGCTGATCGTGGATGCCAACCCGGCAATGGAAACTTTGATGGGCTATTCGCGCGCGGAGCTCCTCGGCATGAATGTGACCATGCTGCACCCGGAGGCCGAGCGCGAGACAGTCGCGGCTGAATTCCGGAAGTCAATGCTGCGCCCGGCGCCTCATTTCGATTTGCACATCCAGCATAAAGACGGCCGTTCGGTACCGGTTGCGATCTGGTCTTCAGAGAAGCTGGAATTAGCGGGCCGATTGCTGGTCATTAGCGAGCTGCGCGATATTACGGATCAACAGCAGAAAGAACATCTGCTTTCGACTCAGAACTGGGCGTTATCGGCCTTTTCTGTTGCCGCGGTGGCGCTGGGGCGGGCCCATTCCGCGGATGCCCTGCTGCAAAGCATCTGCGAGGCCATTACACATCAATCCCCTTATGTGTTCGCCTGGATAGGCATTGCGGAAGATGGCCCGGATAAGAAGATTCGGATCGCGGCATCGGCGGGACGCGCCACAGGTTATCTGGACGGACTGCATTTGAGCTGGTCGTCGGATCAGCCATGGGGGCGAGGCCCAACAGGCACCTGCATTCGCACCGGCAAGCTGCAACTGGTGAACGACACCGAGGAATCACCGGCCTTCGGTGTATTGCGCAAGCGATCAAGGACGTTCGGGGTCCGATCTTCTGTCTCCGTCCCACTTCGTATCGAGGGCAGCTGGCGGGGCGCGTTGATCGTATATGCCGCACGCCCCAACGCCTTTGAAGACGCGCCGATCCTGGTATTCCAGCACCTTTCCGAACAGATTGTTCACGGTGTCCGCGCGCTGGAACAGCAGATGGCTCTCCATGCCGGGCTGGTCGATCTGGCAAAGGCGCAAGAGCAATTGGCTGAGGCATTGACCGCAGCAGTGACAGCCATTGTCACCGCGATGGAGATGCGAGATCCCTACACTTCGGGTCACGAAAGCCGGGTGGCTGAGATTGCATGCGCCATTGGCAAGGAAATGGATTTGGATGAGCATCGATTGCAGGGATTGCGGATGGCGGCAATGGTTCACGATATCGGGAAGATTTCGATTCCCTCTGAAATCCTGACCAAGCCGGCCAAGCTAACCAAGGAAGAATTCGACCTGATCAAAACGCATCCGGAGGCCGGTTATTCCATTCTGAGAGATATTCCCTTTACCTGGCCGGTTGCCGAGATCGTGCGCCAACATCACGAGAAACTCGATGGCTCGGGCTATCCATACGGCCTGAAGGTGGATGCGATTCTCCCCGAGGCCAAGATCCTGGCCGTGGCGGACATCGTGGAAGCGATGGCCTCCGACCGGCCCTACCGGGCGAAACTCGGATTGGAGGTTGCACTGGCAGAGATTAAAGCACTATCAGGAACGCTTTTGGATCCTGATGTTGTGCGGGTATGCACGGACCTGTTCCGCGAGAAGCGTCTCGTTATGCCGGATTTGGAATTGCAATAATTCCGCCGCGAGGACCCGCGTCCAGCGAGGCTGATATCTACCCACATCCGCACTTCCGACGCACAGGCATTTTCGGCCGATGGACAAAAAAGTGGTCAATATTGAACACTTAGGTGACAAAAAGCCTGTAAATCTGTATAAGTCTATACAGCGGGTAGAATCGAAATCGGCAATCCGCGGAAGCGCATCTCCGCTCTTTATACGTCCGATTACGACAACACTTTCTGAGACTACGGGATTTGCATGAGGAAAGGTAGTATTTATTGAGCGTTCATCTGGTCAATCCCAGCGACAATTCTTTTGGAACCGCGGTGATCACGCCGCGCTGGCTGTTTGTGCTGGCGGCAGCGACGCCGCTGGCAGCGGGCGATCCCATTCTCGTTGATGAATCGCTGGAACAGATTGTTCCGGAGACGATACAGCCGGGAGACATTGTGGGCATCAGCGTCCACACCGGCAATGCCCTGCGCGGCTACGAGGTGGGCAGGATGGCGCGCGGCCGGGGCGCATGGGTGATCTACGGCGGAATTCACGCCACGCTCTTTCCTGAAGAGGCGCTGGATCGCGGTCAGGCGCACGCGGTGGTGACCGGGGACGGCGACGTGGCCTGGGGCAAGGCAGTAACGGATTGCCTGGCAGGCAAGCTGGAGAGAATCTACGACGGCGGACGGATCGGCGGCAGCGAGTTCCTGGCCGCGCGCTGGGATTTGATGAACCCGGAAAAGTATATGTGGGCCTCGGTGCAAACCATTCGCGGCTGCCCCAAGCACTGTTCCTTTTGCAGCGTGTGGCGGACCGATGGACAGAAGCCCCGGCAGCGCAGCCATCAGAGAGTCATCGACGAGATCGTGGAACTGCGCCGGATTGGATTTCGCTTTATTGCCCTGGCCGACGATAACTTCTACCCGGTGACCTTCACCGATCTGCGGCAGGCCCGCGAGCAGGGCAATTCGGCCAAGCTGGCGGAGCTGACAGCGATTCGCGCCGAGCGCTTCCATCTGATGGATGAGCTGGCCAAGCTGCCGAAGGACATGGTCTTCTATACCCAGATGACGATGGAAGCCGGCGAAGACGTCGAGTTCCTGGATGCGATGAAGAAGGCGAACATCAAGGGCGCTCTGGTGGGCATCGAAGCGGTGACGCCGGAGGGACTCAAGGCGATCTACAAGGACTGGAACCTCTCTGGCGACGCCATGGCAACGCAGTTGCAGACCTTCAAAGATCACGGCGTTCATGTGCTGGGTTCGTTCATCTTCGGGCTGCCGACGGACAGGCCGGCGACCTTCGACGCCACGGTGGCGATGGCAAAGAGGGCGGGCATTACGTTTGCCCAGTTCGTGATGATGACGCCGTTTCCGGGCACGGTGGATTTCGGGCGCTGGGAGAAGGAGCAGGCGGAGAATCCCACCATGGTGGGCGATGTGCCGATTACACGGTACTGGCTGATTCCCACTGCGGTTCGGCCCAAGATGTTCACGCCGCATCCCACGATGAGCTCGGATGAGATTCGCGAGCGCACACAAAAAGTGTGGGATAAGTTTTATAACTGGGGCGATATCTGGAAGAGATCCGCCTGCTGTCCGACGATCACTTCCCGGATCGCCTTCATGTTTCTATCAAAGCTCTACCGGCAGATGTACGCGGGCACGGGCATCTCGACCGACAGCGCGCGCCGCAAGAAGTCCAAGGCCTGGGCCAAGTGGACGGCGCATCAGTGCAAGAAGCTCTTCCAGGCGAAGCCGATGCCGGAGCTTGCTGCGCGCGAGTGGGCGCCTGCATTAACGCCGTCGATGGGTCATGCGGCGTTTGCCGGTACGGAGGGAGCGGAGAATTTTGTCGTGATCTCGTGAGAAGAAACCACAGGGGAAGCTCTGAATCTATCTTGGCTTCGAGTTAACTTTCCCTCAGGGGCTAAACAAGCTGCGGAAAAACTCGATAGCAGATCTGTTTTGTATCCGTCGCCCACCTGCTTTCGCCGACCCATGGGGCATGAAACTGTAGCGCCGGCCTCCCGGCCGACTGTAGCGTGGACCTCCCGGTCCACGCTTGTTTCTTTTTAGCTTGCTGTTTTACTGGTTAGTTTTCCACGCAGTGTACCCTGCCGTCAGGATCAGTAGAGTGATGCTGTCCGCTGGGGCATGAACCGGGCTTGCCTCGATCGCCGGTGTCGCCCTTTTGTCCCGTATCTCCCGTGTAACCCTTGTCACCCGGTCGTCCGGTGTCGCCTGTGTGCCCTCGGTCACCAGCTTGGCCTGTATCCCCCGTTTGTCCCTGCATTCCCTGTTGTCCCTGTTGTCCGGGCTGCCCTTGCGCGCCATCTTGTCCGGACGGTCCAGGCTGTCCCTGCGCTGCCGGTGCTGCTTGCTGTGGCGTTGTCTGGCAACCGCCGCATAGCATCATGAGCGAGGTTAAACCGATACCAATACACAGTGATGTACCAATCCACAGTGATGTTTTCATTTAATTCTCCTCTCCGATTCTGTTGAACCTTGAATGCCGCTTCCGCAGCTCATGGCCCTAATTGGGGACATTACCTGCGTGGCGTCACTAAGCGCTGTCTCTTATTGCACAGCGACGCCGCAGAGAACCGGCTCCCCCACCAAGCCCCTTAGAGGTGAAAGAAAACAGGCCCAAATGTAACCCCCAGCAGTGTCCTTTCTAGAGAATTTTCGCTTCACTAATTGACATTACGAGTGCGTCGAAGGTGGCTTTTTCTTGAGGAAAAAGCCACTTTGCTGTATAGATTCTGTAAACACCAGAATCGAAAATGCTGTAGTCGGACGAATTGCGGAGTCTATGTAAAAGACGACATCATGGCCGAATCGCTCGACTCATTCGCTAACCTCTTCCGTGGAATCCCCCTCACCGGGCGCGAGGAAGAGGTTCGCTTCGAGGCCGTGCTGGCGCGTGTAGAGGTCGTAGTAGCGGCCGCGCAGTGCGAACAACTCGGCGTGGTTGCCGCGCTCGACGATGAGACCGCCCTCGACGACAAGAATCTGGTCGGCGCGGCGGATTGTCGAGAGGCGATGGGCGATGACGAAGGTCGTGCGCCCCTGCATCAGTTGGCTCAACCCGGCCTGAATCATCGCTTCCGACTCGGAGTCGAGCGAGCTGGTGGCCTCATCAAGAATCAGGATGCGCGGCTCGGCCAGCAGGGCGCGGGCGATAGAGAGCCGCTGACGCTGACCGCCGGAGAGCTTCACTCCGCGTTCGCCGACGATGGTGTCGTAGGCCTCCTCGTAGCGCTCGGCAAACTCGTCCACGCGGGCCGTGCGGCAGGCAAAGAGAAACTCCTCCTCGGTGGCATCGGGACGCGAAAAAAGAATGTTCTCGCGAATCGTTCCGTCAAAGAGAAACGAATCTTGCAGCACCACGCCCAACTGCGAGCGAAAGGTGTTCAAGTCCACGTGCGCCAGGTCCACATCATCCACCAGCACGCGGCCTTTGGAGGGCGTGTGGAAGGCGCAGAGCAGGCTGATCATCGTGGACTTGCCCGATCCTGAGGAGCCGACCAGCGCGGTCACCGTTCCCGGCTCGGCGAGGAAGCTGACGCCATGCAGGACAGGCTTGTCCGCGTCGTAGGCAAATTCGACATTTTCAAAGCGCACTGTGCCTTGAATCGGCGGAATCTTCACCGTGCGTTCGGGGCTCTGGTTCTCCTCCAGCTCCGACATGATTTCGTTGGTGCGGTCGAGTCCGGCAAAGGCCTCGGTCAGTTGCGTACCGATGTTCACGATCTGAAAGACCGGCGCAATCATGAAGGCGAGAAACATGTTGTAGCTGAAATAGTCGCCGACGGTCCAAGTGCCGGCCAGTACGCGATGGCCTCCCAGCCACATGACGATAGCCGAAACCAGGCCCAGCACGGTGGTTGAGGCGGCAGACATCGAGCTGGTCATGGTCAACGACTTCATCACGTTGGCCAATAGGCGCTCAACGCCGCGTGAGAAGACCCCAGCTTCGCGCTCCTCGGCGTGATAGCCCTTGATGACCCGCACGCCGCCTAGCGACTCGGTCAACCGGCCCGTGACCTCCGCATTGATTTTGGCCCGCTCGCGGAAGATGGGACGAATGATCCTGAAGGCGTATTGCAAGACAAAGACGAATGATCCCATGATGGCAAAGACCGTCAGAGTTACCTCAACGCTGCGATGCAGCAGAAAGAGAAAGGCCAGCACGGCGGTCAGCAGGCCGCCGACGAACTCAACCAGGCCAGTGCCGACCAGATTGCGCACGCCTTCGACGTCGGTCATGATGCGGGCGACCAGCGTGCCGGTGCGGTTCTCATCGTAGTAGGAGACCGAAAGCAGCCCGACGTGCCTCTGGACCTGGCGGCGCATCTCGGCGATCAGCCGCTGGCCGGCCTTGGAGAGCAACTGCGTCAGCGAGAACGAAGTAATGGCCTGCACCACCATGGCAGAGAACACCAGCGCGATGAAGCCCGGCAGCAGATCGGGCCGCGGATGCGCCTGATTGAGTACTTTGTCCAGCAGCGGCTTGGAGGTGTAAGGAAGCACCAGTCCAGCAAAGCGGTTGATGACCATCAGCCCCATGCCGGCCAGCAGCAGCCCCAGGCGCGGTTTGACCAGCGATTTGATCTGCGGCCAGAGCTTCTTGAGGTCTGGCTTGCGCTTAGGCAGATCGTCCTGGCCCGCACGCGCGCCGCGTCCGCGCGAGGTTCGCTCGGCGCGCGCTCCCATATTCATTCCGCTGGGCCGCATCGTCCCCATGCGTTAGACCTTCCCCGAGCGCCGCGCGACGAGGAAGGAGCGCACACAGAGGAAGACATAAATCAACAGCAGCCAGGCCAGCGCCAGCTTCGCCGCCGTGGCCGTCAGGTCCAGCGGTTTGGCGGAGGCGCAACTGCGGATGATTTCGGCGAATGTTCCCACAAAGCCGACCAAGCCCAGGGTCACGTTGATGTGCATGAAGAGCTTGCGCCGGCGCTCATCGGGACTGATGGCGAGAAGGCCGCCAATGCCCAGCGCAAGGCCGATCCAGGCGGGAATCAGCGCGGTGTAGTGCGTGTGGCCTGTGCCAAAAAAGCCAACCAGGCCCAGAGCAATCAGTAGAACCGCAAAAAGCAATGTTACTTTCGCCATGCGAATCCTCCGTTAATATTTGTGGAATTGATTTCTACTCAGCAGCAGCTTCACAACGCCACACGCCGGCCTATGCGCGAAGCGTAGTCGAAGATGGCGGGAAAATCGGCGGCTTCCAACTCCGGATAGTCGGCGAGAATCTGATCCTCGCGGACACCCGTCGCCAGCCAACCCAGAACCTCCCAGACCGTAATGCGCAGACCGCGGATGCAGGGCTGGCCGGAGCGCTTCCCAGGCTCGATGGTGATGCGGTTTTCCTCCATGGCAACCTCACCTCAAATCATACCGCTGCTTTTCACGCGTACCAATAGATGGATCATAAAATCTCCGGCGCCAGCAGGTCGGCGATCGTCTCGCGACGGCGGATCAGCCTGGCCTGCGCGCCCTCCACCAGCACTTCGGCGGGACGCAGGCGGGTGTTATAGTTCGAGCTTTGCGCCATGCCGTAGGCTCCGGCGTCGAGAATCGCGACAAGGTCTCCCGGCTCGACGGGCGGGAGCTTGCGGTCGTGGGCAAAGAAATCGCCCGATTCGCAGATCGGCCCCACCACGTCCACGATGCGCGGCTTCCCTTCCCTGAGCCGCACCGGAACAATCTCGTGATAGGCCTGATAGAGCGCGGGACGGATGAGGTCGTTCATCGCGGCGTCGGTAATCACAAAGGTCTTTTTGCCGGTGCGCTTGACGTAGAGCACACGCGCGAGAAGAGTGCCGGCCTGGGCGACGAGGAAGCGCCCCGGCTCCAGCAGCAGGCGGCCCTCGAAGGCTCCGAGGGCGCTTTCTATGGCGGCGGCGTACTCGCGCACCTTGGCGGCGGCGTCGAAGCTGCCCGCATGGTAATCAATGCCCAGGCCTCCGCCGGCATCGACGGTTTGGAGGTGGATGCCAGCGCGCTGGAGCTGGCGCAGCAGCTTGCTCACCCGCTCCATCGCCGCTCCAAAAGGCGCTGCCGCGCGAATCTGCGAGCCGATGTGGAAGCTGACGCCATAAGCCTCAAGCCAGCGCTTGCCGGCCGCGCTCTTGTAAATTGCCAGCGCCTGGCGAATATCCACGCCGAACTTGTGCTCGCGCAGGCCGGTGGAGATGTAGGGATGCGTCTCGGCGAAGACGTCGGGGTTCACGCGCAGAGCGAAGCGCGCCTTCTTCCTCAGCTTGGCGGCGCGGGCGGCGAGCAGTTCCAACTCCCCCGCGCTCTCAACGTTGAATTGGAGAATGCCCGCCGTCAGCGCAAGATCGATCTCCGCCGCCGTCTTGCCCACGCCGGAAAAAACTACCCGGCCCACCGCCTCCGGCGCGGCAGCCAATACGCGGTCAAGCTCGCCGCCGGAGACAATGTCCACCCCCGCGCCACGCTCGGTGAGCAGCTTGACGATTGCCAGAGCCGAGTTGACTTTGATCGAGTAGCAGACCAGGTGATCGCGGCCGGCGAAGGCTTGCTGAAAAAGCGCGAGCCGTTCCAAAATCTGGTCGGCGGAATAGACGTAGAGCGGCGTGCCGTGCAGCTTGGCGAGCGCCTCCAGCGAGAGTTTGCCGCAGTGCAGGGCGCTCGCCGGCTGCGGGTAATAAAAGGGACGCGGGGATGAGGGCGAAGCAAGGGTCAAAGTCAACTTCCGGAGAAAGAATTCTCTTTTGAGCCTACAGTATTTTACTGCGATGCCGGCGCAAGGCGCTCCGGGTAAGGCAGGCTGATGGGTTCAGCCTTTTCGCGCTTCGGCCTCGGCCAGCCATCCGCGGCGCAGTTTCTCCGCGGGGACGTTGGAGAGATAGGGCTTGATGTCGAGGATCGGCGTTCCGTCGATCATATCCACGCCACGCACATGGAGTTTGCTATCTTCGCGGCGCAACAGTTCGACGATGGTCAGGGCGAGGGGGTTGGGGCGGCGCGGCGAGCGGGTAGTGAAGACGCCGTGAGGGCGGTCGTCCGTGGGCGGCGTGACCAGCAGATCAAAGCCGTCAGAACGGTCGAAGGCCCACAGCACGATCAGATGCGAAAAACCCTCGATGTCCGTGAGGCCAAGGGCAAACTCGGGCAGAATATCTAGCACGCCCTCTTCCGGGTGCTGTGCGCCAAGCCCTTTGGGAATCGCGGATGCGTCCTTGAAGGGAGTGCGAACAAATCCTATAGGTAGCGGCGTGAACATGCGAGCCTCCACGCTTCATCCTACGCGCTTATTGTTGCGCAAACTGCCGCAGCCACGCGGCCATGAGCGCGGCGACTTTCCGCGGCTGTTCATAGGCGGCGAAGTGGCCGGCGTCCGGCAGCAGATGGAATTCGCATCCCCCGGGAGCGGCGCGGAAGGCTTCCATCTCGGCGGGAGCGATCCCTGTATCCTCGCCACCGGCGATGGCCAGGATGGGAGCGGTGATGGTGGCCACGGTGGGCACGGAATCTGGACGCGTGGCGAGGCCAGCCTGCACGGCGACAAAGGCCTCCGGGGTCAGCGTCATGCGGGCGCGCAATTCGGTTACGATCTCGGGATGGCGTTCGCGGGCGGTTGCGCCGATCAGGTTCTGGGCCATGCCGTCAAGAAGCGCCGCGCTGCTGCCGGCTCGCGCCTGGGCGATGGTGGCGGCGCGGCGGGTGAGGTTGGCCGCCGCATCCGGCTGCGGCTTGGAGCAGACGAAGGCCAGTCCGCGTACCCGCTCCGGGGCCTGCCGCCAAAGCTCCAGCAGCACGTAGCCGCCGATGGAGCAGCCCGCGAAGAGTGCCGCGGGCACTTCTAAATGGTCAAGGAGTGCCAAAACATCCGCGGCCAGCCGCGCCATGGACAGCACAGGCGCGTCGCTCACCAAGGCAAATCCGCCCACAAGGAGGGTTCCCAACTCCGAGCCGCCGTGGCCGCGCAGGTCGGGAACGAGGGCGCGCACGCCGGCCAACTCGTTGATGAGCGGCCGCCAGTAATCTCCATCGAGCGGCGTGGGATGAAGAAAGACCACGGGCAAGCCAGCCCCGGAGTCGCGAAAGGCCAGTGTCGCCCCGTCGGATCGATAAGTTGCGTTCATACCCACCTAGAATTCGCTTACGGCAGCGGCATGGTCTCTTCGGGAATGCCGACCCAACAGGCCAGGTAGGCCACGGCCACCAGCCCGCCGGAGAAGAATAACCCGATCACCGTGAAGATGCGGACCAGCGAGACGTCCCAGCCGTAGGTCTGCGCCAGGCCGATGCAGACTCCGGCAATCTGGCGGCCCACAATCGGGCGGAAGAGCGGCCTGCCGGAAACGAATGGGGCGACGGGAATGACCGCGCCGCAGCTTGAACAGAAACGCACGCCCGGCGGCAACTCGGTCCCACAGCGTTGACAAAAGACGGCCATTGTCGATGCCTCCCTCAAATGCACGAAATCACGATCAGTTGAAGATACGATAGATGAGCATTGGCGGTTCCATTTCAGTGCAGATGGAGCCTCCAGGCCGTGTAGCTGAGAATCTCATGCTCAATGCGCTCAGCCTCTTTTGAGCCGCCCTCGACGGCCACACGGGGCCGGGGCGAGGTGAGCACGTCCAGACCTTCGGCAGCGCAGATTTCATGAATGCGGAAGAGATGGGTTCCGTCGCTGACGATGACCAGGCGGCGCAACCCGTTGGCGCGGGCGATCACGGCGATGCGGCGGGCCGATTCCTCGGTGTTACGGCTCTCGGTTTCGGCAATGATGTCGCTCTCCGGTACGCCCATGCCTTCCAGGTACTCGCGGCCCACGGCGCCTTCGTTGTACTGGTCGCCGCCGTTTCCTCCCAGGGTGATGAGGAGCGGGGCGATGCCGTGGTGATAGAGCGCAAGCGCGTGGTCGAGGCGAGCGCGGTAGACCGGCGAGGGCCGGCCGTCGTACTCCGCCGCGCCGAAGACGCCGATGGCGTCGGCCTGCGCCGCATGATCCTCGACGGCATAGCGCTCAATCTGCACGTAGACCCAGCGGCACCAGCCGAAAGCGCATAGCGCACACAACAGCAACAGAACCAGAACGGCACGAAGTGCCCAGTTGCGGCGGTTTGGCGTGGTCGGGCGCTTCATGGGAGCCTTCGGTTCATCTTTGCAATGCCATGACAATCTCGTGGGTGGCGATGGCGCCCACGCGCAAAATCTCCCAGCGTCCCGGCCCCAGCGAGAGATCGACGATGGTGGTGGGCAGCGTGTGGCCGGTGGGACCGCCGTCAATGATGAGCGGAATGCGGTCGCCGATCTGGTCGCGGACGCAGGCTGCGTTGGTACACTCGGAGGCCCCTTGCAGGTTGGCCGAGGTCGCGGTGATGGGCAGCCCAAAGCGCTCCACCACCGCGCGGGGAATGGCGGCGTCGGGCACGCGCAAGGCCACGTTGCCGGTATTCGCCGTGGAGCGCAGCGGCAGCTTGCCGCCGGCCCTCACGATGATCGTCAGCGGACCGGGCCAGAAGCGCTCCGCCAGCTTGTCCAGCAGGGTGTCGGTGTCGCGGGCCAGCTCATACGCCTGGGCCAGCGAACCGATCAGCAGCGACAAGGGCTTTTGCTTTTGGCGGGTTTTGATTTGGTAAATCTGCTCAACCGCGCGAAGATTCACCGGATCGACGGCCAGGCCATAGAAGGTGTCGGTCGGCAGTGCTACGACATCGCCTTTGCGCAGGCAGGAGACGATATAGTCGATCCTGTCCGGCTCTGGTTCATCGGGATGGACGCGCAAGATCTCCGCGAACACGCAGGTCAACCTCAGTTCATGGGATGCCGCAAAAGCGAAAACCAGCACGACGCCGGTTCTGCGGCCGCTTGGGTCAGGCTGAACCAGAAGATCGTCCTGCCCCCCATCCGGCAAAACGGCTTAGAATCGGCTAAGCGGCAACTGGATTCGCACCTATGCCTTTTCGCATTGTACAGAGTAAACAGAATTCCCGCCTGAAAGAGTTGCGCGGCGCGCTGGCCCACCCCGGTCAAGGCGCGCGCGGCCTGGCTGGCCGCGACAGCCGCAGTTTGGCGGGCATCGAAGGGCCAAACCTGCTGGAAGAGGCTCTGCGCGCGGGCCTGCGCATAGGTTGCGTCTTTGTTGCGCAGGGCGCGGAGCACCTGCTGGAAGGATTGCACTTGCCGGCGGAGACCGAGGTGCTGCTTGTGCCCAGGGAACTGCTGGAGTCGGCGCTGGCCACGGAGACGCCGCAGCCGGTTGCGGCGCTGGTTGAGCCGCCACGCTGGGATTGGGCCGACGTTCTCGGAGAACAGACGAAGGGCTCCCCACTCATTGTTGTGCTGGCCGGTTTGCAGGATCCCGGCAATCTGGGAACGATTCTGCGCTCCGCGGAGGCCTTCGGCGCTCAGGCCGTCGTCAGCCTGCCCGGAACCGTGAGCGCCTGGAATCCCAAAGCGGTGCGCGCCTCGGCGGGCAGCGTCTTTCGGCTCCCACTGCTTTCCGTGAGCGCGGAAGATTGCTTTGCACGCTTGCGGGAGGCCGGCGTGAAGATCTGGACCACCGCTGTGCATGGAGCCGAACCGGCCAACCGCATCGATCTTGCCGGGCCGGTGGCGCTGGTGATTGGCAATGAAGGCAACGGCGTGCCAGAAGAGCTGGCTGCACAGGCCGATGGAGCAGTGACGATTCCCTGCCCCGGTCCTGTGGAAAGCCTGAATGCGGCCGTCGCGGTCAGCGTACTGCTCTATGAGGCTTCGCGGCAGCGGGCTGAGAGCCTTACCTCCCCCCCTAGCCGCAAAGACAAAGACGCGGTGAGGATGGGGCGCACAGACTCATTGACCGGGAGCGCGCGATGAGTCTTTTTGACGGCGAACCGGAAGGCCCGCAAGGCCCGCTGCGCACCGCGCCACTGGCAGAGCGGATGCGCCCGCGCTCTCTGGATGAGCTGAGCGGCCAGGAGCACCTGGTTGGCCCCGGCAAACCGCTGCGCGTGCAGATCGAACGCGACCAACTCGACGGATCGGGGTCCGGCTCCATGATTTTGTGGGGTCCGCCGGGAGTGGGCAAGACCACGCTGGCCAAGATCATCGCCGAGACCACCAAGGCCACCTTCATCGAGTTTTCCGCCGTGATGAGCGGCATCAAGGAGATCAAGCAGGTGATGGTCGCCGCCGCGCAGGCCGCGCAGATGCACTCGCGCACCATCCTGTTCATCGATGAGATTCACCGCTTCAACAAGGCGCAGCAGGACGCCTTTTTGCCCTACGTCGAGCGCGGCTCCATCCGGCTGATCGGCGCAACGACCGAGAATCCTTCCTTTGAGATTATTTCGGCGCTGCTCTCGCGCTGCCGCGTCTATGTGCTCGAACCGCTCACCGACAAACAGATCACCGCGTTGCTGAGGCGAGCCCTGGAAGACCGTGAGCGCGGTCTCGGCTCTCTGGAGTTGACCGCTGACGACGATGCGCTCGAAATGATCGCCAGCTACTCCAGCGGCGACTGCCGCAACGCCTACAACACGCTGGAGGTCGCCGCGCAACTGGCGCATGATCCGGCTCAGGCGAGCGCAAAGCGCATTGATCGGGCACTGGCCAGTGATGCCGTGCAACAGCGCGTGCTGATGTACGACAAATCCGGCGAGGAGCACTACAACCTGATCTCGGCGCTGCACAAGAGCGTGCGCAACAGCGACCCCGACGCCGCGCTCTACTGGCTGGCGCGGATGTTCGCCGCGGGAGAAGACCCGCTCTATCTGGCCCGCCGCGTTGTGCGCATGGCCGTCGAGGACATCGGCCTGGCCGCTCCCGAGGCGCTCAATCTGACTCTCTCCGCCAAGGAGGCCATCGACTTTTTGGGTTCGCCCGAGGGCGACCTGGCGCTGGCCGAGGCAGTGGTTTATCTATGCCTCGCGCCCAAGTCGAACTCGGTCTATACCGCCTACGGCGCCGTGCAGCGGGAGGTCGAAGAGACCCGCCAGGAGCCGGTCCCTCTGCACCTGCGCAACGCGCCGACCAAGCTGATGAAGGAGCTGGACTACGGCAAGGGCTACCGCTACGCCCACAACGAAGAGGGCCGCGTCGCCGACATGGATTGCCTGCCCGACTCACTCAAGGGCCGCAGCTACTACCACCCCACGCAGGAGGGCCGGGAGAAGCTATTAGCCCAGCGCATGGAAGAGATTCGCCGCATCCGCGCCGGCAAGCGCAGCGGAGCGTGATTGCCCTTTTACTCGGCGTGGAAGCCGATTAAAGGTACAGGAGACGCGCGAAAAAGGCTTTTCGTAAAACTAGAGATACTTTTGCATAAAACTGGCCAAATTTGCGGGCGGTAGCAGCAGTTTCAGGGTGAGGCGTCCGGCGAGTTGGGGTTCGAGGATTCCCAGGTCCGAAAATCCGGACCTGGGCCACCCACCCAAGCGTTTATAGTTGGTCCAGGAGCGGGCTACCCGTCTACAATCGGTTCGCGGGCGGCTGCAGGAGTCAAGGAGCCCTCATGACGGACGCGAGTTCCAACGTGGACCAGCGATTGAATCGCCGTCAGCGGCGGATCTGGGAGATTGTGTCCCATTCTCCTCTTGAGTCGCTTTGGAACCTGCAACGTGTTCCCGTCCGCGTGGTGGCCCGGCGCACCTGGAAGGCTGTGAACGCCGATCGTCTCTTCGGTCATGCCGCGGAGCTGGGCTTTTACTTCCTGTTCGCTCTGTTTCCCACTCTTTTTTGCGCCAGTTCGATTCTCGGCCTGGCGGCTCGATCGGCGCCGCAGGTTTTCGACAAGCTGCTGGATTATCTCGCGCTCGTCATTCCCACTTCTGCCCTGGGCGCCGTCCTCGATACCTTTAACGAGACGACGGCGGCCGCCTCCTCGGGCAAGGTGACTCTTGGACTCGTTGCCGCCATTTGGTCCGCATCCGTCGGCATTTCGGCCATCCAGGACACTCTCAATATCGTTTACAAGATCGAGGACTCGCGCTCTTATTTCATCGCACGGCTGCACGCCATTGGCCTTACTGTCGTTCTAACGATCATCGTCGGCTTAGGCCTTGCCTGTCTTTTGGGCGGAGACTTTATCGCCGCGCTGGCCCAGGTAGAGCTCCATCATCGTTTTCTGATTGTGTCCACATCTGTCACGGCGAGAGTTATAGGTTGGATCGTGGCAGCCGCTCTTCTCGACTTCTCCTTCGCCGTCATCTACTATTGGGCTCCGGATTCGAAGAAACGCCGCTGGCACTGGCTCACGCCCGGCGGGGCCCTGGGCCTGCTCGGATGGCTCGTGGCTTCGCTCGGCCTCCGCGTCTACCTTCATTACTTCGATACCTATTCTCTTACCTACGGGTCTCTTGGCGCGGTGATTATTCTACTGACCTGGTTCTATATCACCGGTCTAATGCTTCTTCTGGGCGCTGAGATCAACAGTGAAATTGAAGCCGCCTCTGCTGAAATGCGCATGGGCCTCCATACCCCGCCGGTTCTGGGCCCTGAAACGGGAATAACGGGGCTGTGAGGTGGTTTGCCGCTCCTGGCCTGCCAAATCCCAGGTCCCAAGCGCGCGGCCTGGGTACACGGCGTAATCCCGTGGTAGTCTATAAACTACAGTGTTTGCAATGATCGAATTCAAACAAACCGAGACTTTCCGGAAGTGGCGCGTACGGCTAAAGGATGGGCGGATACGCGCGCTGATTGCCTCTCGGCTGGATCGCCTGGCCTTTGGGAATGCCGGGGATGTAAAGCCGGTGGGGCAAGGAATCAGCGAGCTACGAATCGACCATGGACCGGGGTACCGAATCTATTTCATGAAGCGGGGCAACACCATCATCATCCTGTTGTGCGGCGGGGACAAGAGCACACAGGCGAAGGACATCCAGACAGCGCAACGGCTGGCGGTGGAATGGAGCGAAGAAAATGGCTGATAAACTGACTAACTATGATCCTGCCGAGGATCTCGGCTCGGACGATGCAATTGCGATTTTCATGGCGGAGGCATTTCAAACCAACGACGCCGCCTACATCGCTCATGCGCTGGGCGTCGTCGCGCGCGCCAAGGGGATGGCCCAGATTGCCGGTCAAACAGGATTGTCCCGCGAGCAGCTCTATCGCTCTTTCAGCGAAAAGGGCAATCCAACGCTGAAGACAACGCTTGCGGTGATGAAGGCGCTGGGAGTCGAACTCACCGCAAAGATTCCTTCCGCGGCGTGACGGGTACGCGAACACCCGGCGACCCTCAGGAGTTAAAACCCCTGTCCCGTGAGGCTGCTTGATTGCCGGGGATCAATCCCCGGCCTACCGCTCCAGGCCCGCACTCTACCTTGCATCCCGGCGGATTGGGGTTCGAGGATTCCCAGGTAGGTCGGGGTTTTAACCCCGACATTACTTCGCCCTAAAACCCAGGCCTTCAGGCCCTGAGGTATGGTTCTTAGAGCAAAAAGCATACCTCAGGGGTTAAAACCCCTGTCCCGTGGGGCTGCTTGATTGCCGGGGATGAATCCCCGGCCTACCGCTCCCGGCCCGCATGCTTCCCTGCATCCGGCGGGTTGGGGTTCGAGGATTCCCAGGTCTGAGAGTCCAGACCTGGGCCACCCGCCTACAATCCGATCAGCCAAGAACAAACGGAGGCCAACTGATTTGGGTTGGTCAGGTTAGCAGCGTTTGTCAAGGTACCTTCCTCAAGTTCCTTCCATATCTCATTGGCCATGTCGGCAACTATGGCCGCACCAATGAAGAAAGTAGAGGGCAACTTCTCATTTGAGGCAAATCCCGCTCGAATCCGCATCAATGCCTTTGAAGCTGTCTTCCAGTGCTCATCTGCTCCTGCGGGATCATTGCCCCCCTTCAATTCTCCAAGAGCAATATATGAATTTGGATTTCCGATGGACTCCTCATAGGTCGCAGGGTCACATGAGAGCAGGCAATAATCAATATTCTTTCCTACCATTGGGGCATTGCAGTTGAATAAGAGGACACGCGGCCCCTTGCAATTTGACCAAGCGAGAGAACGTAATTGAGCTTCGATCCCCGCGTCTTCCGGTGTGCTGGAAATCCAACCACTTTTAGCGGATGCCCGCCATGAATATGGCACGCCCGCGAGATTCAATGCGGATAGAATGCCTCGTATGAGCTTCCGGCCCGCAAGCGTACCGGTTACATTCCGCATGGAGCCGCCCAGAGTGTCGCCTTTCGTCAAGAGGAAACGGTACACAAGTTCTTCTATATAGGATGATCCCGCAGTTTCCAAGTGATTTGCAATTAAATCGTTAATTGCCTGTGTCTTGTCTTCATCCAGCATATGGCCGGAAGCCTTGTCGGATATTCCGGCGGCCGAAATGAGGCCAGATCGTATTGCGCTCAAGCCGAGCAGTTGTTCGGGGGATTCAGTGTTCGAAGCTGCCGCGTGTAAAGCCTTTGCTTCGGAGACATAAGGAACCGCCCGAGCGGAGCGCTCAACTGCCATTTCAACAAAGCCAGCCCTTGTATCGGCAGGTGGCGTTTTCAAATCACTCGCTTGACGCAAATGGTTGCGATAACTCATAGCGACTTTCTCCATACGTACACGCACTTTCTGAGTTGTTCCCGGCCATGAAGACCCATTTGCTGGCTGCTGTTTCCCTTGCCTCTTGGCAAGACCATAATCTTCTCAACGATGAATCCAAACGATTCCGCAAAAGAAGACAGAATCAAATCCACTGAGATTCCAACTCCCGCATATCTCACGTTGTCATTCACCATATATAATTGGCCGCCGGGAGCCAGAACGCGATACAACTCGAATAGGGTGCATGACATTTCGTAAAAATATCCCCGAACCATTCGGGCAATTCCGCTGTTATTTAGCCGCTTTTCATCGCGCTCGTTATCAAGAAATGTGAGGATGGACTGAAGAAGCAATTGCCTGTCCGCAGCCTGAATGGCCTCTGCCCAATGTGAATTGAGCTTAATTAAGTCTTTAGCTTTGTTTTCGACGGTACAGCTAAGCATTGCTTGCCTTAATTTCGTTAACTCCACTTCTCCGACGCCTAATGCGGCCAGTTCAAGCGCATAAGTCCGCGTGTAATCGTATCGGTTGCAATAGGGAGGGGACGTGATGATCGCTGAGTATGAATCTCCCTTGAGTCCAGGAAGTATGTCTAGGCAAGATCCCGGTATTAAAGAAATCTTGCCAGGATCTGGCTGCCCGAAGAGCCCGAACTGAGTTGCCTGTGAGTTAATATCGCCCAATATTTGCTCTAACTTGATTGTAATCGCGTCGTCGAAGGATAAGATTGTTCCCTTGTCAAAGAACTTACCGCCGCCCTGTCTTTCAGAACGGGAATCCCATCGTAAATATTGGCCGTCCTTGCGCGTGTAGCTCACATCCTCCAGGACACAGAGCAATGCAAGTTTCAGAATTCGAGCAACGCTTGGAGTTTCAGACGCCAGTGCGTGAATATATTTATCGATAGAAAGTCTGGATTGCTCCGGATATGCCCCGCGAGTAATTCTTAGCTCTTTTAGTGATGGTTCATCTGAAACATTTTTCCACGGTTTTTTAAGCATCCAGAATCCGATGCGCTCTAAGTCCTCTGCCGATAGACTTTCAGCTTGAAGGCGACTCTCGATTACCTGTCTTCCGATTGGTAATAATTCGATTCCGTCCGCATCAAACCCCAAATCTCTAGCCGCAAAGAGAGTAGTACCTGCCCCCGCGAATGGATCCAGTATCTTTCCCGGCCCGATTTCTCCTGTATCAATTAGAAATGCAATCAGCGCCGCTGAGAACCCTTCTTTGTACTTGTACCAGCGATAGAATGGTGCGGCCTTATTCGCTTGAAAACTTACCAGCTGACGCGTGAGCTGCTTTTCAACCGTCAGCTTGGTTTCGAAATGCTTAGTCAGTTCAGCCTCAAGAATCTCAATCTCCGTCAGACTCGCTGGCGCGGAGAGTTCAAAGGGGACGAATGTGATTATTTCGGTTGCCACTATCCCATCCTATACTTTTCTCTTTGATTCCGACAAGAATCCGATCCCGGGTATTCACCTTCCAGGACCGTGCGTATCTCGGTATCTGGCAACCAGGTTAGTTGTGCTTGCCTTTCCACTCGGCGTAGGGGCCCTGGAAGTCTTCGATGCTGTCTTCGTGGAAGACCCAGAGGCGGGTGGCTACTTCGTCAATTAAATCGTGGTCGTGGGTGACTAACAGGACCGTGCCTTCATAGCGCTGGAGGGCGATGTTGAGGGCGTTGATGGCTTCCAGGTCTAAGTGGTTGGTCGGCTCGTCGAAGATCAGGATGTTGGGCTTGGTGAGAATTAATTTACAGAAAGCCAGGCGGGCCTGTTCGCCGCCGCTGAGGGCCTTGGTTTGCTTGTCGCCTTCTTCGCCGCTGAAGAGCATCTGGCCCAAAATGCCGCGAATATCTTCCACGTGGGCGTCGGGCTTCCAGCGATGGAGCCACTCGGCGACGGTGAGGCCGTGTTCGATGGTTGCGCCTACGTCCTGGGGGAAGTAGCCGATCTGGGCTTCGTGGCCCCAGAAGACGGAACCCGAGTCTAACTCGAAGTCCTTGTCGGCGAGGCCGGGATAGTTCGCGAGCAGGCTCTTCAGGAGCGTGGTCTTCCCTGCCCCGTTGCGGCCCATCAGGCAGATGTGTTCGCCGCGCAGGAGGTTGGCGCTGAAGGCGTCGATGACTTTGTGATCGCCGTAGATTTTGGTGATGTGCTTGAATTCGAGGACATGCTTGCCGCTGGGGCGCACTTGGTCGAAGCGGATGTAGGGGCGGGCAATGTTGGAGCGGGCGAGGTCGTTGGTCTGGAGTCGCTCGACCTCCTTGCGGCGGCTGGTGACCTGCGAGGAGCGGGTTCCGGCCGAGAAGCGGGCGATGAAGTCGTTGAGCTGGGCGATCTTCTTTTCGCGCTGGGCGCTCTGCGATTCGAGGGTGGAGCGAATCTGCGTCTTGGCCATCACCATCTCGTCATACCCACCGGTATAGGTAATGATGGTTTCGTAGTCGATGTCGGCCGTGTGGGTGGTGACGCTGTTGAGGAAGTGGCGGTCGTGGGAGATGGCGATCAGCGTGCCGTCGTAGTTCTGGAGGAAGTCCTGGAGCCAGTGGACGGAGTCGAGATCGAGGTAGTTGGTGGGCTCGTCGAGGAGCAGGGCCTGCGGCTTGCCGAAGAGCGCCTGGGCGAGCAGGACACGCATCTTCTGGCCACCCTGGATCTCGGACATGCGGCGCTCGTGGATGGCTTCAGGAATGTCGAGGCCGTCGAGGAGGACGGCGGCGTCGGACTCGGCAGTGTAGCCGTCCTCGTCGCCGATGACGCCTTCCAGCTCGCCGAGGCGCATTCCGTCGGCGTCAGAAAGCTCGGGCTTTTCATAGATGCGATCGCGCTCTTCGAGGGCAGCCCAGAGGGGCTTGTTGCCCATGATGACGGTGTCGATGACGCGATAGGCGTCAAAGGCGAACTGGTCTTGGCGGAGCACGCCGAGCTTGCGCGGACGGACGACGGTGCCCTTTTGCGCGTCGAGCTCACCGGTGAGGATTTTCATGAAAGTGGTTTTGCCGGAGCCGTTGGGGCCGGTGAGGCCGTAGCGGCGGCCGGGAATAAAGGCTACGCTGACATCCTCGAAGAGCACCTTCGCGCCGTAGCGCATGGTTACATTGCTGACACTGATCATTCTTTTTCTGGTTCCTATTTAAGGCGCGGCGAGGGTACAGCCACGCGGGCGAAGTGAAGCTGGGGTTGAATCAAAGGTTTGGGGCGCACGCGCTCGCACAGCCCCGGAGAGGTTCCGCTCTTCTATTTTCTCATAAGGGCCGTTTCTATTCCTCGCGCAGCACTTCCAGCGGGCGCAGGCCGAGGATGCGGTAGCTGGCGATCCAGCCGGTGGCCGTGGCCAGAAGCGCCGTGCCGACGAGCGCAATCAAGGTGGCGCGCCCTTCGATTTGGAAGCCGACTTCCAGTTTGCGCAGCAGCACCCGCGTGAGCAGATTGGCGAAGACGACGCCGACCGAGCCGGCCAGCAGGCCAAGGACGCTGAACTCGACGCTGAAGGTGCGGACGATGCGCATCCGGGTTGCGCCGAGCGTCTTCAGCACGACGGCCTCGCGCATCCGGCGGAAGCGCGTGCTGGCGATGCTGGAAGCCAGAATCATCATCCCGGCGAAAATCGAAAATCCGGCCAGAAAGCGCACCACAAAGGTGATCTGATCGACGACGCTCTCGATGCGCGCCAGCACATCGGCCAGATTGATCACCGAGACCGTAGGATAGGCAGCGAAGAGCGCCCGCTCCATCGCGGCGACCTGACGGGGGTCGATGTGCGCGCCGCCGTACCAGGTGGCTGTTTGGTTCTGGAGCAGGCCGGAAGGCAGCACAAACTCGATGCGCCCGCCCAGATGGTTTCCGTCGGCGCGAAAGATTGCGGCCACCTTCAGCGCGCGCGTGACGCCGCCCACTTCTAGCTCGACCGCCGAGCCCAGGCCCAGATGCAGCCGCTGGGCTACGCCCTCGCCAATGGCCAACTCCGATGCGTCCGCAACGGTCCACCACTTGCCCTGCGTCACTTTATCGCCCGATGGGGGGGCGTCGGTCCAGCTCATCTGCGCATTCTCCAGCATTCGCCGGGGAAAATGCTGCTCCTTCAGTTGGTCCAGCGGCTTGCCGTTAAGCGTGACAAAACGCCCGGTCACCACCGGCATCAACTCCAGAGACTGGCCAGACGCCTGACTCACTCCGGGCTGACGCGCGAAGAAATCCTTGATGCCGGCAACCTCATCGGTCGTCACGTCGATCAGAAAGACATTGGGCAGCTTGGGCGAGGCCGTTTCGCGCAGATCACGCAAGAGCGACGCCTGCATCAGATAGACCGTCAGGATGAGCATGACGCCGGTGCCCAGCGCGGCCATGACCGCTGCCGACTGGTTACCGGGACGATACAGGTTGGCAAGCCCGTGGCGCAGGAACGAAGGCAGGCGCAGGCGCACGCGGTTGAGCAGAAAGCGCAGAACCCATAGCGTTATGGCGGCCATGATCAACAGGACGATTAAGGCAATCGAGAATAGAAGAGCGAACCAGCCGCCTACTTTGGCCGAATCCGAGAGCGCCCAGGCGATTGCGCCCAGCGCCGCGACGACCAAAGCGGCAACGCCGAGTTGCAAACGGCGCGCCCACCAGCTCGCCAGCCAGGCGACGAAGCCCTCCGGCCCCTGCTCGACGAGCCTGCGCAGGACCAGCACCGGCCGGACATTGCGCACGTCCAGCAGCGGCGGCAGACAGAAGAGGAGCGTGGTCAGCAGGCCCGTTCCCAGCCCCGCCGCGACCGAGCGCCAGGGAAATTCGAGTTGCGCCTGAACCGGCAGCAGGTGGCCGAAGACAGCCGGTAGCGCGGCCATCACGCCCACGCCGGCCGCCACGCCGACGAGACCTCCGGCCAGCCCCAGACCTAATGTTTGCAATAAGAATATCCGCAGCAGGTCGCCGGAACTTGCGCCCAGGGCTTTCAAAATGGCCAGCATGTCCATGCGCTGCTCGAGGTGGGCGTGCATGGCCATGGCCACGCCAATCGCTCCCAGCACCATCGCCACCAGGCAGATCAGGCTGAGAATCGCGGTTGCGTTGTCCAGCCCCTGGCTCAGCCCCGGATTGCCTTCGCGGTAATCCATCACCTGCGCGTCGGGCAGCGCCGCCTCCACCTGCTTGCGCAACGCCACGGGATCGGCTTGCGGCGGCAGCTTCATCAGCAGCCGCTGAGTGGCCCTGCTGCCGGTAACGATCAGGCCGGTGCGCTGCAACGCTGCCTGCGAGATCATCACCCTCGGCCCTATCGCCGCCGCCGCGTTGAGGCGGTCCGGCTCCTGGCGCAGCACCGCGGCAATTCTGAAATCCCTTCCGCCCAACCGCAGCGTCTGCCCCACTTGCGCATTCAGCCGGATGAGAAACTCCTCGGCCACCACAGCCGAGTCGCCGTCCAAAGCTTGCGGCAGGCTCATCGCCGGTTCCAGCTCGGCCGCGCCGTAGTACGGGTACTCGCCGGGGTCCACGGCCTTGAGCGAGACCAGCAACGGAACCGGGTCAGGCGGCGCGGAAGCCATGGAAACCGTCTCCGTCACCCAGGTTGTGCGCAGGCCGCCCTGTTTGGCGATAGCCGCAATTTTGCTGGCTTCCTCGGCCGACGGCTCATGAAAGATGCGCGCGCTCAGGTCGCCGGCCATCAGCGAGCGAGCCTCCGTGCCCAGAGTCCGCCGGAAGCTGTCGCTGAAGCCGCGCACGCCCACGAGAGCAGCCACGCCCACGGCCACCGAGAGCACAACAAAGCCGAACTTGCCCGGAGCGGAGCGCAGATCGCGCCAGCCGATGGCCCCGGCCCGCTTCCAACTCAATGCGCGCTTAGCCATTCTCTTCCTCGTTTTGGACGAGAATCTTGCTGGAGCCGGAGAAAGGCTCTGAGTACAGCAATCTGTCTTCCACAATCAGGCCGTCGCGCAGCACAATCTTGCGGTCGGCGCGGCTGGCAACTTCGGGGTCGTGCGTCACTAAAACCAAAGTCGTCCCGGCGCGTTTGTTGCGCTCCAGCAGCAGGTCTAGCACCAGCTTCCCATTGGCGGAGTCCAGATTGCCGGTCGGCTCATCAGCCATCACGATGGGCGGCTCGACGACAAAGGCGCGGGCCAGCGCCACCCGCTGCTGCTCGCCGCCGGAGAGCTGCACCGGGTAGTGGTCGACGCGCTCGGTAAGGCCAACCTCGTCCAGAAGCCGACGGGCCTGAACGAGCCCGCTGCCTGCCAGATTGAGTTCATAGGGCAGCAGAACGTTTTCCAGAGCCGTCAGCGTGGCGATCAATTGGTAGGACTGGAAGACAAAGCCGATCTTGCTGCCGCGCACCTCGGCCAGCTCCGTCTCGGCCAGATTGTGGATGGGCACGCCGTCCAGGTAAATTTCGCCGGAGCTGGGCGTGTCGAGGCCCGCCAGCAGGCCCAGCAACGTGCTCTTGCCGCTGCCGCTGGCCCCCACGATGGCGATAAACTGACCGGCGGGAATGGTCAGGGTGATCCCCTTCAGAATCTCAACCCGCCGCGCGCCGTTTTGAATCCATTTCTTCGCGTCCCGAACTTCGATCACGCTGCCTCCTGAAAATTTATCTGCATTCCCTCGGGGGCTAAAGCCCCACTTTGATTCTGTCGGCCTTATGCGGGGGTTGAAACCCCCGCCTCCCTCCGGATCGTGCAATTTCGCGGCCAGTCAAGCTGCGCAGATTCTAAGCAACTCAATCACCCTGATCCCTGTTCCCTGCATTCGCTACACTATCCATGTGTACGTTCGCCGCGCATTGTTTGTTTCGCTGGGGTTGATTTTGCTCGCCCGCCCGCTGCTGGCCGCCGACCGGCCGCTGCTCGTCTGCTACGGAGACAGCATTACCGCCGGCCACGGCCTCGAAGCAGGCCAATCCTTCCCCGACGCGCTGCAACGCGACCTGGACGCGCGCGGCTACCACTACCAGGTAAGCAACCAGGGAACCAGCGGCGCCACTACCAAGGACGCTGTCGCCGGTCTGCGGGCGATTCTGCTGTTGCATCCCGCGGTGGCCATCGTCGAGTTCGGCGGCAATGACGGCTTGCGCGGCCTTCCTCTGGCCGAAACGCGCCGCAATCTGGACGCCGTGCTGGCAGCACTCGAAAATGCTCACATCAAAGTTGTGCTGGCCGGAATCACGCTCCCGCCGAATTACGGACGGGAATACATTCAAGCCTTCGAGCAGCTCTTCCGCGAGCTGACGGCGAAACACCACGTCGCCTTCGTGCCCATGCTCTACAAAAACCTGATCAACGTCCCCGGCACCATACAGCCCGACGGCATCCATCCGACCGCCAAAGGCTCGGAGATTATTGCGCGGACGCTGCTGCCGGTTCTCGTGCCATTGCTGCACAAAGGCAGCTTCTAGCTACTAGCTATTAGCTCATTTCAGACTTACTTCCAGTGTGCGGTCGGCGACATTGTTTTTGCCGCTGCGGCTGAGACCCGATAAACCGGCGCTTCAACAGCAAAAAGCTAGAGGCTAGCAGCTAGTAGCTGCATTACCCCATCCCCACCACCGGCTGAAAAAGCGTTCCAGCTACGCGCTTGGCGATTCCCACCAGCTCCCGCTGGCCGGCAAAGACTTTGACCAGCGGCGCAGAGGAAAACTCCGGCAGATTGGCCTGCGCGCCGTTGCGCAGCCGGCCGAGGGCCAACTCATCGCCGGTGACCGAGGGCATCTCCGGCAGCAGGCTGCGCGGGTGGAGGCACAGCCGCTCGAATGCTTCCAGGTTTCCCGCCAATGGAGACAGCTCTTCGAGCGTGTGCGACTCGGCGAGCGTGAAGACTCCGGCCTGGGTGCGGCGCAGGCTGCTCAGATGCGCCCCGCAGCCCAAATCCTGGCCCAGCTCGTGAGCCACCGAGCGCACGTAGCCCCCGGCGCTGATGCTCATCGTGAAGCCGGCTTCGGCGCCGTCCAGCGCGGTGATTGCAAACGAGGCAATATGGACCGTGGCGGCCTTCAGCTCAACAGGCTTGCCCTCGCGGGCCAGCTTGTAGGCGGGCGTACCGGCGATCTTCTTGGCGGAATACGATGGCGGCATCTGCTGCATCTCGCCGCGAAAGCGGCTGGCGGCGGCGCGCACCTGATCGAGGTTGAGCGAAGGCATGGAGTCCGGTCCGGCAGGCGCGCCCTCGGCGTCGTAGGTGTCGGTGGCGAAGCCGAAGCGGATGGTTCCGACGTAGCTTTTTTCCGCCGAGGAGAAGTACTGCGCCAGGCGGGTAAATTTGCCTAGCAACATGGGCAGAACGCCGGTGGCCATGGGATCCAGCGTGCCCAGATGGCCGATGGATCGTTCGCCGGTGATTCTGCGCAGGATTCCCACCACATCGTGGCTGGTCATGCCGGCCGGTTTGTCGATAACGAGAAGTCCGTTCACTCCTTCACTTTATCTGACAGGACCGGAGCGCTCACAACCCGCAGTTACCCGGCTGCTGGACCAGCGAGAGGAACTCCAGGCGCGTCTCCTTTTTGCGGAAGCAGCCCAGCATCGCCGAAGTCACCGTGGAGGAGTGCTGCTTTTCGATGCCGCGCATCATCATGCACAGGTGGCGCGCCTCGATCACCACGCCCACGCCCTGCGGATCAATCGCATCCTGAATGGCTTCGGCGACCTGGCGGGTGAGCCGTTCCTGAATCTGCAAACGGCGAGCAAAGACTTCAACTAATCGCGGTATCTTGCTCAGGCCAATCACCTTGCCCTTGGGGACATAGGCCACGTGCACCTTGCCGAAGAAGGGCAGCATGTGATGCTCGCAGAGCGAGAAGATTTCGATGTCCTTGACGATGACCATCTCGTCGTAGTCCTCGTCGAAGAGCGCGCCGCGCAGGATTTCGGCCGGATTCTCGCGGTAGCCCTTGGTGAGGAAGCCCATCGACTTCTCGACTCGCTCCGGCGTGGCCTGCAAGCCGTCGCGGCTGGGGTCCTCGCCCAGGCGGAGCAGCATCTCGCGGACGATCTCCACGGTGCTATATCCGCTGATGCCTTCGTCGATCTCCGCTGCCCGATGAATCGCCTTGCTCATCGCAATTGGCTGTGCCATGGTCCTCATCTTTCCGCCCGGGGGAATCGGGCGTGGTTCACTCGCCCTCACACTCAAAAAAGTTGTTCTCTGTCTCTTCCACACGCACCCGCGCCAGCTCACCGTCCGGCAGCGCGTCCTTCAACAATCCGAAGATCACTCTACAGAGATTCTCCGTCGTGGGGACGCGATTCACAAATAGCGGGTCGAGGCTGAGGTTGGCGTGGTCGAAACGCTCGACGACCCGCGCCCGCACGACCTCGTCGAGTGCCACCAGGTTGATGACCATACCGGTCTCCGCGTCCACCTCGCCGCCGACCAGCACTTCCACGACGTAATTGTGCCCGTGGCCATGTGGATTGTTGCACTTGCCGTAGGTGGCGCAATTTTCTTCCGCCGAGAGAGTTCCGCTATGCAGCCGGTGGCTGGCAGAGATGGTGGTGCGGCGGCCAAAGTATGCCCTCATGCCTCACCCCGGAATTCCGCGAAAATCTCTGGAGTTTCGTAGACGCGGACGCGGCTTAATCGTGCCCCATCAGCTTTGTGGACAGACGGTTCGAGGCGCTTCCAGGCGGCGATGGCCAGGTTCTCCGTGGTCGGAATCGTTGCGGTGGACTCCGTCGCAGCAAACTCAGGGACATCGAGATTAAGGTGGCGATGGTCCCAAGCGGCCAGCACCTCGCGCTCGATCACGTCCCGCAGCCACTTCAGATCAACGACAAAGCCGGTGACCGGGTCAACGTCGCCCGCCACCGTGACCTCCAGTGTGTAGTTGTGCCCGTGGCCGTTGCGATTGGCGCAGCGGCCGAAGACCTGCTCGTTCTTCTCGGCGGACCAGGACGGGTTCCAGTAGTAGTGCGATGCAGAAAATGTGGCTCGCCGCGTCAGATAGATCATTCCGATCCCTCATTGGATAAGATGTTTTTGCCCCGGCTAAGGCTTCACGCATTGAGCTTATAGCTACTAGCTCCTAGCCTCTAGCTCTTCCGTACCGGGGGACGCCGAAGCAACGAAAACAAACAGGAAAGGCTAGCAGCTAGAAGCTAAAAGCTGTTCTACGCCTCGTAGCTTCTGCCCTTCCAGCTTACGCGCTTCAGGATGCGGTGCTGGAACCAACTGCGGTAGAGCAACACGACAAACAACGGCAACCCCAGCGGCGCGATTGCGCAATCAAAAAACGGAAAATTCGATTTGGCGACACGGCCATAGAAGCGGAAGAGGTTGCGCACCCATAAGAGGACGATCAACCAGCCGTCGTAGACCCAGGGCATCGCGTGCGGAGCGAAATGCACGTTCCACAGCTCGACGGCCAGCAATGGCAACGCGAACAGCAGCAGAATGTCGAGGACGCGCCAGAGGGCCAGCGCCAGGCAGTTCGAGAAGAGCAGCGCCAGGTTCTTGGTCCAGCCTTCGATCATCGTCGCGGCCGTGCGGTACATGCGCGTGGAGACGGCATCGGCGGCGTAGCGGAAGCGCAGGCCAATCTGGCGGCGCTTGGCGAGGACGGCCAGCTCCACGTCTTCAAGAACCTTTTCGGCGACCATGGCGTGGCCGCCGAGGCGGCGGTAGGCCTCGCGCTCGATGAGCAGGAACTGCCCGTTGGCCGCGGCAATGCGCTGGGCGGGGTCGGAGACCTTGGCTGGCGGATAGGCCAGGGCAAGCTCGGAAAAGATCAGCGGCATCAGCGCGCGCTGCGCAAGGCCGCTCACAATCTGGCGGGGCGAGTAGCTCAACACGCCCACCTTGTAGCGGGCGGCCTCATGCAGGGCGCGGTGCAGATTACCCGGCTCGTGGATGGTATCGGCGTCGGTGAAGAGCAGCCAGCGGCCTCTCGCCCGTCGGACCGCCGTCCAGATGGCATTGTTCTTGCCCGTCCATACTGGTTTTTGGCCGGACTCCAGCTTCCCTGCCCCGATCACCATGACCCCGGCAAAGCCGCGGGCAATCTGATTCGCAATTTGGGCCGTCCGGTCGGTCGAGTGGTCGTCCACTACGATCAGCTCCCAGTCGCGGCCCAGCTCAAAGACTTTCTCTGACTGGCTGACCAGCGATTCCAGGCAGGCGGCGAGGCACTCTTCCTCATTGCGCGCGGGAACGATGACGGTCAGCTCCAGCAACTCCTCCGGTTCGGGCTGGTCAAAGACAGTACCCCACGGCACGCCCAACGCTGCCAGCTCGCCGGGCGTCTCGGAGAGTCCGAGCACTGGTTTGAACCTTCCGCCTGTCCCGCTTCTCTCCGCTCTGTCGTTCGTCATGACTTTGCGCCCCTTCGCTCCGTATTATAGGGATGTGCGGCTCCCTCGTTTCCTCTCACTCGCTTTGCTTGTCCTGCTGGCCCTCGCGCCCGGCTGCGACCGCGGCGCGCATCCGGCTCAGACCGGCCAGGTTGCTCCCGACTTTACCGTCTCCGACGGCTCGACCACCGTGCATCTGGCCAGCTACCGGGGCCAGGTGGTGCTGCTGAACTTCTGGGCGACCTGGTGCGCGCCCTGCATCGAAGAGATGCCCTCGCTGCTGGCGCTGCATCACGACCAGCCGAGCCTAGCCGTTCTGGCCGTCAGCATCGACGAAGACCCTGACGCTTATAGCCGCTTTATTGTCCGCCGCCACGTGGACCTGATTACCGTTCGCGACCCCGGCCAGAGGGCCGCCCAGCTCTACCACTCCGAGATGTGGCCCGAGACCTATGTGATCGACCGCCAGGGCGTGATCCGGCGCAAGTTCATCGGCGCGCAGGACTGGAGCAGTCCAGAGATACGTGCCTACCTCAAGAGCCTGTAGATTCTTGCTATCATTCTCCTATGACTTCGGTAGAAATACTCTTTCGCACGACCGCGCCGCACTCCAGTATCGATGCGGTGACTCGCGCGCTGGCCAATATCCGCGAGGTGTACGGCATTCGTCGGCTTACCTTCGACCGCGCCGCCCGCACGCTGCGCGTGGAGTATGACGCTACCCGGCTCAATGCAGCGGCCGTCGCCAAGCTCGTCCGCCAGGCAGGACTGGAGATCGAGGCCGACCTTCCGCTGATTGCGCCGGCAACGCAAGAGCAAGCGCCAGCGGCCTGAGATTCTACCGGGGTCCCCGGCGACAGGTTTTCGTCGCTGGGGTGGAATTGCGCAGCCGGAAAAACCCTGATATTCTGTCTATGGTTTCACTTGAAATCACCCGTGTGCGCCCGTAGCTCAGCTGGATAGAGCGACTGGCTACGAACCAGTAGGTCGGGAGTTCGACTCTCTCCGGGCGCACCATACATTCCTTACTCTGTACTGTTCCGAGGCCCATTTTTTCCCTGGGGTTCTCATCCAAAACGGCATAGACCGTTGGCAAATGCAATCGCCGTACCCCCTACGGCTTGAATTCCTGGCTGGTCGTTACCTCCACGATGGCCTGCATGGGAAGTTTGTCGCTTGATCCGCCCCCCAGCACACGCAGCTGTTCCTTTTCCACTCTCCAGGCGTGGCGCGCTGCGTCCCAGTAAGCCAGATCGCGCGGTTTCAGCTCCAGCTTTACCTCCTGCTCCGCCCCGGCCCCGATCCTTACGCGCTTGAATCCCTTCAATTCCAATTGTGGGCGCACAACCGCCGAGCCCAAATGCTGCACATAGAGCTGGACCACCTCGTCGCCCGCCCGTTTGCCGGTATTCCTGACCTTCACGGTCACCTGAATGCCGCCATCCGCGGCCACCGTGGGCGCGCTCAGGCTCAGGGCTTCATAGGCAAAACTCGTATAGCTGAGTCCATAGCCGAAAGCATAGAGCGGCTTGTCCTTGCTGTAGAGGTAGGTGCGCCCATGGAGCAGGTTGTAGTCCAGAATCGGCAGCAGTTGCGCGTCGCCGGTTGGCCAGGTCTGGGTGAGCCGACCGGCCGGGGAGTAGTCGCCAAAAAGCACGTCGGCCAGTCCGTGGCCCTCCTCCTGGCTGTTATGGGTTATATGCACAATCGCGGGCAGATTCTGCTGGCTCCAGACAATGGCATAAGGAAAGCTGGCGCGCAGCACCTCGATGGTCCGGGGATTGGCGGCGAAGATCTTCTTGACCAGTTCCTCTTGCTCCAGCACGATGGTCTTGCGGTCCACGCTCTCCTTGCCGTTGGAGGGAGTGGGGCAAACGTTCCAGCCGGCATTGCACTCCGGGTGGTTGCCGACCACCACAAGGGCCACATCGGCCTTGGCGGCCAGCGCCGCGGCTTGCGCCGGGTCTGAGCCGTCGTTGAAGAGCACTTTGATTCCCTTGCCTGCCCCGTCACGAATCCCTTCCAAAGTGCTTACCGCATAGGGCGGGGTTCCGCTGTACCAATCCAGCAGCACCTGGTCGGCAAAGGGACCGATCACGGCAATGGATTTCAGCTTGGCGCGGTTGAGGGGGAGCGTGTTGGCTTCATTCTTGAGCAGGACAATGGACTCGTCGGTGGCCAGCCGCACCAGCGCCTTGCTGGAGTCGCGCTCCCACGGCGGTAACTCTCCGTCGCTGCCCCGGCCGATGCTGGCGTATGGGTCCACTCCGGGCGGGTCAAACTCGCCCAGCCGCAGAAAGACGCGCAGTTCATTGTGCAGCGCTGCGTCCATCTCCGCTTCAGTAACAAGACCGTCCTTCAGTGCTTTGGCAAGATCGTCCTTAAACGTATCGAGGAAGTTGTTGACCCCGGCCTTCACCGCCGCCGCCGATCCGTGCTCCTTGTCGGCGAAGCTCTTGTGGGCGGTAATCAGCAGGCCCAGCGCGCCGCCGTCGGAGCAGATCAGCCCGTCGTTGCCCCACTCGCGGATCATCACGTCTTTCAGCACCGGATGAATGAGCATCGGTGTGCCGTTCCAGGAGTTGTAGGCGGCCATCACCGCCCGCGAGCCACCCTGCTCGAAGCCCATGCGGAAGGGCACGGAGTAGTACTCGCGGAAGAGCCGCTCATCGAAGTCCGACGAAGAAAAGGAGCGGGTGTCTTCGTTCTCATTGGCCAGGAAATGCTTCATCAGCGAAGCGGCCTGCCAGTGCTTCGGGTCCGGCCCCTGCAGGCCGCGGGCGAAGGCGACAGTGAGCGTACCGACCAGGAACGGGTCTTCGCCGTACGATTCTTCGGTGCGGCCCCAGCGCGGATCGCGGCTCAGGTCGGCGTTGGGGGCGCGCACCACGACTCCGCCCCGGTTGTACTCCTGGCTCTGATAGTCGTAACGAGCCTCGTAGCCTTCCAAGGCGGCTATCTTCTGGAGCAACTCCGGATCCCACATTGCGCCGAGGCCTTTTTCCTGCGGAAAGGTCGTAGTGGGCAGCGCCAGCTTTCCCCTGCCGCCCCAGCCTGCCGGCCCGCCCAGCGCCAGACCATGCAGTCCCTCCACCTGGCCGGAAAAAACCAGCCCCAGCCGGGGATACTTCGGATTGCTCGACATCAGTTGGATCTTCTCGTCGAGCGTCAACCGTCCCAGCAGGTCATTGATGCGCTGGTCATCGGTCAGCCGGGTGTCCCGGAAGGGGTAATCCGCCTGCGCCGAGGCCGCACGCGCCAGCCCCGTGACCAGGATCAGCCCCACCAATGCTCCTGAAAACATCCCCATTCCCCGCCCTTGCCGCATGGTTGTTTCCTCCTTTGCGAACAACAAAAACTCTCACAGTCAGGTTATTAGAGCGTGTTTCATAAATGCCCGACCTATCCCGTTTGCAATCCATCAGGGGTTAAAACCCCTTGTTCTTAAGGTCTTTTTCGGCACGACTGAACAGGCTGCGGAAAAACTCAATTCGGAGGGAGACGGGGGTTTTAACCCCCGTGTAAAGCCATTAGAATCAGTCGTGGCTTTAGCCACGGAGGGACGATTTTCGCACATATTACCCGGAATCAGGGGTTTTTCCGCAGCCTGTGAAGTCGTGCCCTGATACAAAGCGGGTTTATGAAACATGATCGAGTCAGTAGCTCGGCCCTAATCCCCGTTTCCTGATCCCTGATCCCGGACCCCGGACCCCTTCTTCGCCAGCCGCGCCAGCACGGCCAGCTCGCGCAGAACCTGCATGAGCGGACGCGCCGGCGTGCCCCACAGCACGGTTCCCGGCTTGACGCCCAGGCCTTCGTTGGTGACGGTCTTGCCGCTCAAGACGCCCGCCTGGCCACCCAGGATGACGCCGGGACCGATATGGGCGTGGTCGCCGATGCCCACCTGGCCGGCGATCACCGCGCCGTTGCCCACCGTGCATGAGCCGCTGATGCCCACCCCGGTAACCAGAATCACGTCTTCGCCGATCTCGCAGTTGTGACCGACGTGGACCAGGTTGTCCATCTTGGTTCCCCGGCCGATTTTTGTTTGCTTCAGCGCGCCGCGGTCGATGGTCGAGTTGGCGCCGATCTCCACATCGTCTTCAATGCGCAGCGTGCCCTGCTGCGGAAATTGTGTATAAGCGCCAGTGGCACTGTCGCGCACGTAGCCGAAGCCGTCCGCGCCAAGCACTGCGCCGGCGTGGACAATGACGCGGTTGCCGAGCTTGGTTTCTGGATAGAGAACGGCGCGGGGATAGATGCGGCAGTCGTCGCCAATGCGCACGCCCTCGCCAATAACCGCTCCGGCTTCGATACGGGTTCCAGCGCCGATCTGTGCGTATTCCCCGACGACCGCGCAAGGGCCGATTGTGACATTCTCGCCGAGTTCCGCGCCTTCTCCAATGACCGCCGTTGGATGCACTCCTGCGGGCGGCAGCACGGGCTTGAGCAACTGGGCCGCTCGCGCAAACCAGAGGCGCGGCTGATCGGCTTCGACGATGCAATAATCTGGCGGATACGGATCGACAAGCCCGGCCCGCAAGACGACCATTCCTGATCTGCGGGCCAAAGCCTTTGCAGCCGAAGTGGCGTCTTCGGCAAAGACCAGATGAAAGGAGCAAGCCCGCGCGGAAGAGCTTACGCCTTCGACCTCCCATTCCGGGTTGCCCTGCGCCAGCTTACCGCCCAGCACTTCGATCAGTTCGCCCAGCTTCATGGTTTCTCCTCAGTACAGCCCCGGCCCACCGGCCGGCCTGGTCTTCCAGCGGCGGTGAATCCACAGCCATTGATCAGGATAGCGCCGAATCCAGGCTTCGATGGCGCTGGTGCATTGTTGCGTGGCGGCGACGATGTCGGCCTGCGCGTCCCCGGTACGCGCGAAAACCAGCTCCGGACCGAAGTGGAGCACGTAGCGACGTTCGGCCTTCTCCCACAGCATGAACCCGGGCAGCACTGCCGCGCCGGTCTTGAGGGCGATGTGGGCCAGGCCGGTTCCGGTGCAAGCCTGTTGACCGAAAAACTCCACAAACTCACCCTGCGGCGGGGTCATATTCGTATCCATCAGAATGCCCACGGTCTCGCCCTGGCGCATCGCGGTGAGCAGACCGCGGCCAAAGTCGTCCTTGGAGAGGACGCGGTTGCCGTGCAGGCAGCGGATGCCGTTCACATACTCGTCCAGCCAGCGATTGTCGAGGCGGCGAATGACCATGCCCATGGGATGGCCCATCAGCGAATGGTAGAAGCTGGAGAGTTCCCATGCGCCCAGGTGGCCGGTGACGATGAGCACCCCCTTGCCGCGCGCCTGAGCGGCAAGGTAGTGGTCGAGGCCTTCGGTGCGCATCCAGCCGCGGGTGTTTTCGGCGGTGTACCGGGTCATGCGGCAGAACTCTACCAATTGCCAGCCGAGGTGACGGAAGACGCCTCTCAGAATGAGGTCGTGAGCTTTGCAGGATAGCTTTGGAAAAGCCAGCTCCAGGTTGCGCTCGCCCACACGGCGCAGGCGGCCATGCAAGCGGTAGACGTTCCAGGCAAGCACGCCGGAGAACCAGCGGGCGAGGCCGCGCGGCAGCCGCCCCAGAATGCGCGCCACGGCCAGCACCAGCCAGAATTCGAGCTTTTTGCGCATCGTCTTAAGCAAAGTTAAGTGTAGCCCCCGGCGCATCTTTGTTTCCTGGCACCAGAATGGGTTGGGCTGTGCTCTCCCAAAAAGGACTGATGAAGAACTATTTGTGGTTCCTGGCGGCGACAAAGTGATGCGCCACGTCCAGCACAAAGTCCTTAGCCCCTTCGGGAACATCCACATTGCCCTTGAGGATGGACTCGAACTTGAGCGGCTGACCGAAGTAGAGCTCGGTGTCTTCCGAGTTCTGGCTCACGCTGGTGCCGTCCAGGTCGATGCCGGCAAAGAGCCCCTTGTTGCGCGAGTAGCTGAGCAGCTCGGCGTTCATCTTCCAGTCGGTGGAGGCCTGACCGGCGCGTCCCACCGGACCCGCCGCCGCGGAGGCATCGCCGCCGATCTTGAACTTGTTCTTCAACAGGTCCTGCAAACCGCGTTCATTGACGGCCACCAGCACCAGGTCGGTGGACTGGCCACCGATCTGAAATCCAAAGGACCCGCCAGCCATGCGAATGAAGACCGGCGCGCTCCAGCCGTGACCGGTGCGGCAGGTCACCACTCCCTGGCCATACTGAATGCCGCCGATAAAAGCTCCCTTGAGCATTCCGGGCACCACGCCGATGCAGGTGGCGCGCTCGAGAATATTCATGGGGATGGTATTGTCCTGGGCCGCCATGATCTCGTCCAGAACCGTCTTGGCGGCGTCGATGCGCGCCTGCAAGTTCTCTCGCGTGGAGCCTGCGAAGGCGGCCGATGGAAGCGTGAAACAAAGGCAGAGCAAAGCAAGTGTCTTCTTCATAGCTTGATTTTTCCACAGACAGCCTACAACATTCAAGCGTCTGCGCGCATGGATTTTCCGAGAATGGGGAGGAATCAGGACCGGATGAACCGGCCTTGTTTCCTGGCTGTAAAGATGTACGGAGGGGGAGGGCTGATGGGGTGAATCGCAGGGTTGAGGATCGCGGTGAACAACAAAAAAAGAGGAGTTCCCAGGCTTCATGGATTTCATGCAGCCTGGGAACTCCTTTCCCCAGATCTGCGTTGTTTCTGTAAATGATTCTGTGACAGTCGTCATGATTGCATGTGATCAATATTGCTCAGAGAACAGGTTACGAAAGGAGTATAGATAAAAGTAATTAAAACTATTTACTAATGAGTAACGAGCAGCGAACCGTGCTCCGGGCGCGGGAATCCATTCTAATACTATGAAAGGAGCATGGGAAGAAGTAACCCCGGCTGTTTACTCGTGGTCCACTAAATGCGGGCCGATGGCTGGTAGATGGCGGCGATCACCCAAGCGGCGATCATCATGGCGGCGATCACTGATTCCGGCGGCATCAAGCAGCGCGGGGTTCGACGCACGCATCAGCAGATCGAGCCGGTTCTCCGCGCCGGTTTTGCGCATCAACCGGCCGACATGAGCCTGGACGGTACGCTCTTCGATGCCCAACTCCTGGGCGATCTCGCGATTGGAACTAGCTGTGAGGATCAGATCGAGTACTTGGCGCTCGCGTTCGGTCAAGCGAGGGGGTTCGTTGGTGAGGCTGGCGTCGGAAGTTCCCAGCAGCCGGTCGATCAGCGTGGAGAGCAGACGCCGCGGAGCCCAGATGGAGCCGCTGGTGACCGCTTCGACGGCCTGATGCACAATCCGCGGGCTGGCCTTCAGATCGAGATAGGCGCGAGCACCGGCCATGATCGATTCCAGGACCAGTTTGTCATTATTCTCCGGGCCAATGACGATCAACCGCATTTTGGGACGCTTGAGCCGGATGGCGTCCAAGGTCCGTAGATTCCCAGATGAAGAGTTCAGGTCCACGACCATGTACTCCAGCGTGGAGTCGGATAAGAGTTCGTTGAACTTCCCGACAACCGGAATCAGTTGCGCGCAGCCCTCTCCTGGAATGTGTTCGAAGATGCTGGCAAGGCCCTCCAGACGCAGCGGCTCATCGGTCAGCACACCCACGCGAATCGGATCAACGTTGTGGATCAAGCTCATCCCACACCTCCCGGCTCAGTGGGGGCACGCATGCCATAGCCATACGAGGAGATCCCCCGGAAGAGGACGCCGGCAACCAACTGCTTCTCGCTGAAGGGCTTGATCATCCGATGCCTTACGGCCAGTTCTCTGATCTAATGGTGACTCTGAATCAACATGCGTATCATGGTTCGTCTTGCCAGTGTCCAGATTTTACTCGGAAGACGCGAAAGAGGCTTCAAAAATTCATCCTGCGAAATATTTCAGTGGTTTTCAATAGGTTAAAAGCGCGATTCGGCCTCCTCGCAACAACAGGAATCCGGTTGGACCCTCCACTACAAGCCATATTCTGGGAGGAAATATCGGCCATTGCGCATATTTGCCGTCTGGGGTTCCATAATCGTCGTAAATCTTGTAGCATCACTAGCGTAGGTCGTAGTACAGTCAATTCAGTTGCGCCAGCGAGGTACTCCATTGATTAAGCAGGACATCGTCCATCATGTGATTGAGCGCACGGGCCTGCCCCGCACCAAGGCGGAGGCGGCCGTGGATACGGTCTTCGAGGGCCTCAAGCAGGCCTTGACGGCCGGCGAGCGCATTGAATTGCGCGGCTTTGGCGTCTTCAGCGTCCGCGCCCGCAAGACCGGCATCGGCCGCAACCCCCGCACCGGGACCGAGGTCAGCATCAAGCCCGGCAAGGCGGTGCGCTTCAAACCCGGCAAAGAACTGCACACGCTGGAGACCGGCGAGCCCGCCAAATAAAGACGTGAGCGGCGAGACGAACAGCCCTCTCGGCAAGTGTCTTGTCGAGGAGGGAAGGTTTCTAAAGGAGGGGGACAATTTGTCCCCTCCCTTTGTGCTTCCCTTTGAAGCCGCAGAGGAACGGAACGGCGAGCAGCCGATGACGCGGCACGATGATCTCGATTGAGATTCCAGCCGACCTGGCGGAGACAATATAAGCGGGATTTTGTGTTTAAGAAACCGTGAGCCTGCTTTTGGTGCGGGCGACCATCCAGCGTTCGTATTCTGACTGGAGGGTGGTTCCGGGCCGGGGGAACGGCCGCTTTTGCTGGGCCACAAAGCGCAACCACTTCGCGTGGTCGTCGGCGGTGGCCTCGGCGACTATGGCTTTGATCGGAGCGGTAACCGGTAGCACTTCCTTTTTCGTCACTTTTCCGCTGAAGAGCCAAAAGCGCTCAAAGACGGCTATGCCGGGAATACAGATGGCAAGAATGTAACGGATGGGGCGAAGAATTATCAAGAGATAAATTGGGAGGAAAAGCGCTGCCCCTGAGAGCACAATGACGAGTGTGGAGCAGAAGTAGACGATCACGATACAGGCAAGGTGGGTAAAAAGCGTCGAAACGACCGGCAGGGAGAAGCCCGTCTCGTGTTCGGCGGTGATCACCAACCACGCAAGGAAAAGGTGAAATGAGACAAATATGGACACAATGACGGCCAAGGCGATATTTGGCATAAGCCAAAAAAAGACGATCAATCCGATAATGTCAGAGACCACGTATCCAGCTATATCCAAGGATTTCAAATCCAGCCATGAACCCATAAGTCCTCCTCTGCGCAAGTTTCACATCAATATTATGTTGTTCGTTTGATTCCAGCTATAATTTCACTCCTAACCGGGTCTGTCAATTGAAATGTCATTTTGGCGATCATGCGATTGATCTGCGCAACTGCCAATCAACAGGCTGCCGCGCTATCCTCAAAGCATGGTACGATTCACGGTGCTGGCGTCGGGGTCGAAGGGGAACGCTACGGTTGTCTCCGGCGGCCGGACGCGGATTCTGGTGGACTGCGGGCTGAGCTGCCGGGAGCTTTTCCGGCGGATGCGCCTCATGGGCGAGGAGCCGGAGACACTGGACGCCATACTCATTACCCACGAGCACTCCGACCACGTGGGCGGGGTCGCCGTGACGGCGCGCAAGCTGGGCATTCCGGTGTACTTTACCGAAGGCACGCACCGCGCCTGGATGCGCTGGATTTCGCCGCGCAGACAATTAACTTATGCGCAGTGGCTGGAGCAGATTCGCAAGCAGGCCGCCGAGCGCCAGGCAGAGGCCGAGGTGGCCGCCGAAGAAGGCGAGCCGGACGAAACCGACCTAGTGGAGGCTGCGGAGGCAACGCCGGAGGCAGCCGAGCCTGTCGAGCCGGCTAAGGCAAAAGACCCGACCTGGCTTCCGGCGGTCGAGTACTTCCAGGCCGGGGAGCCCTTCGAGATTGGCGACATTGCCATCAGCTCCTTCACGATTCCCCACGACGCCGCCGACCCGGTGGGCTTTGTCTTCCAGGCCGAGGGGGTGCGGATAGGCTTTGCCACCGACCTCGGCTACATTCCCCCCAACGTCAAGGCGCAGCTCAAGGGCCTAGACCTGCTGCTGCTGGAATCCAACCACGATCTGGAGATGCTGCGCGACGGCCCCTACCCATGGGCGGTCAAGCAGCGCGTGCTTTCGCGTGTAGGACATCTGTCCAACGAGGCGGCGGCGGAGTTTCTGGAGAAAGTATATGACGGCCAAGCAGCCTATGTGATTCTTGCGCATCTCTCTGAAAGCAATAATCTTCCTGACCTTGCCAGGGTGACGGCTGAGCGCGCGCTGATCGGCCGGGCGAGCCTGATAGCCAACCGTTTGCTGCTGGCTGAGCAAAATGAACCACTTTTTCCTATTGATTTTTAATGATATAAGTTACAATGATATGAGACGGGTATCACTCTGTACCAGGTTAGGTTGGCCAGGAACGTGCCGAGGCGAATTCGCCAAGGCGAGGCGGAGTTGATGGGGCGCCACCGAATTCAAGGGAGGTGGAACAGCCACAGATTAAAGCCTTCCGGGCCACGTGAGCCGCGCGGGAACAAGGCGGCGGGACACATCCTTTGCAAAGTGAGTCGTTAATTTTATGACTAGAACCAGATGCACAGACAGAGTCGCAGGCGCCATCCTGGCAAGTTGGCGATATGACATCTCCGGGATCTCTCCGGAGATGCGCAAGGACTACGAGCAGCATTTTGCCGAATGCCCCCATTGCAGCGCACGCCAGAACTTCCATCGCAGCCTGGATGTAACGCTTACCGTTCTCACCTCGACGGCGGTCTTCTTCTTTCTCTTTGCGCTGGCGGTTCTCAAGCACATCAAGCCGCTGGAGCATATGGCCTTCAATGTCTTCGGCCTGGATGTTGCCGACACCTACCATATGCTCTTTTCGGCCGGGATTGCGGGGCTTTGCTTCTCGGTGATCGCACTGGCGCTGGTGCTGACAACCACGCCTGCGCCAACCTATCTGGGCGGCATTGCCGCCGAGCGGGTCCGGCTGATCGAAGAGCGGCTGCCGGAAGCCATCAAGGCGCTTCGTTCGCGCTAGAGTTGACACAAATTCAAACCTCAGAGCCTCCCCATGCGGGAGGCTCTTGTGCGTGCGGGGCGGGATGGAGATTGCCTGAATGACAACCAGGACGGTAGCAGAACGGCGGCGGCTGCCGGGGCTCAAAGTGGCGGATGGGTTCACGCGGCATCCTTTCGACGAGGAGTTCGGGGTGCGGACCAGCGGGCTGGTTGCCGGACGGCACTTGAAGAGCGGGCACCGGCATGACCGCCATGCGACGGCTTACTACGGGGTTGCGCCGTCGGTCTTCCGGGCGCTGGTGAAGCGCTGGCAGCGCATCCGGCCGGCTGCGGCGATGGAGGAATTCAGCTTTATCGATTTGGGCGCGGGGATGGGGCGGGCGGTGCTGCTGGCGGCCGAGCTGCCTTTTCGCCAAGTGGTGGGAGTGGAACTCAATCCCACGCTGGCGCGCATAGCCCGGAGAAACCTGACGGTTTGGCGAGCCTCGGAGCGGACGCGGGCGCCGATGCGCGTGGTTTGCGGCGATGCGGTGGAATTCCTGCTTCCGGCTGGGCCATGCCTGGCGTTTCTCTTCAATCCCTTTGGCGCGCCGGTGATGCGGCGGCTGCTGACGGCATGGAATCAGAATAGGTCCAAGGCTCTTGTCGGGCAGGCGGCGTCGCTCGACATTCTTTATGTGAACAACGAGCAGGAGAGCGTGCTGGAGCGGCAGGCGGGATTTGCGAGGCTGTTTTTGGGCCAGATCCGGCGCTCTGCGGCGGATGCGATTGCCGACCACAGGATCATGGCGAACCAGCCGGAGGGCGAATATGCGTCCGCGAATTACGAGGACTGCTCGATCTGGCGCTGGGTCGGGTAAAGCTAGGGATCAGGGAACCAAGCCGGAACTTGGAGGATAGGCCCTTGAAGCAACCGCATCTGATCCTCGGAATGGGCGAACTGCTGTGGGATCTGTTGCCGGAAGGGGCGTTCTTAGGCGGCGCGCCGGCCAACTTTGCGGTGATGGCGGGACAGCTGGGAAACCGCGCGGTCCTGCTGAGCCGCATCGGGCGCGACGAACTGGGCCGCAAGGCGGTTGAGCGGTTCGATTCGCTGCCGGTCGAAGCCCGTTTTCTTCAAGTGGACCCGGCGCGCGAGACGGGCCGCGTGACGGTGGCCTTTGAAGGCGGTGAACCGCACTACACGATCCACCAGCCGGCAGCGTGGGATTTCCTGGAGTTGACCGGCGAGTGGATGGAACTGGCCGAAATGGCCGACGCCCTCTGCTTCGGTTCGCTGGCGCAGCGCTCCCGAGAGTCGCGGCAGACCATTCAGGCGCTGGCGGCGCGGACCTCAGCCTTGTGTGCGCGGGTCTTCGACGTGAACCTGCGAGCGCCTTTCTACTCCGCCGAGGTGATCCAGCAGTCTCTGGAGCTGGCCACGGTGCTGAAAATGAATGACGCCGAACTTCCGCGGGTGCTGGCGCTGCTGGGACTGAAGGTTGAGAACGAGTTGGCGCCCGGCCCGTCGCGGCTGACGGACGAGCGGCAAGGCGCGGCAAGATTGCTCAGGGAGTTTCCCTTGCTCCAGATGGTGGCCGTGACCCGCGGCGCGCATGGCAGCCTTCTGGTAACGCGCAAGGCGTGGCATGAGCACCCCGGAATTCCCGTCAAAGTGGCAGATGCGATTGGCGCGGGGGATGCATTTACCGCAGCGATGATCCATTACCTGCTGCGCGGGGCGGACCTGGCTACGCTGAACGAAGCCGGCAACCGCTGGGGCAGTTGGGTGTCCTCGCAATCCGGCGCCATGCCTCCGTTGCCCGGAGCGGTGTGCGAGCAGATTGCCGCGGAGATCGATGGTTGAGGCAAATGTGTTGGATCGAGAAAACGTTCTCCACATTGTCAACGAATGCTGCTTCGTATATTCTGTCTTGCGTATGCGTAAACGATATTTTTCTCTCGCCCTGCTCGCTGTTTCGCTGTTGCCCTTGAGCCTGATTGCTCAAACGCCCTCACTTGCTATTCAGGTGGATCATCCCACGGCACAGATCAGCCCCATGCTCTATGGGTTGATGACCGAGGAGATCAACTTCTCCTATGACGGCGGGATTTACCCGGAGTTGGTGCGCGACCGTACCGTCGGCAAGGACTGGCAGGCGCTCGCCCACTGGACGATGGTGGCGCGGGGAAACTCCGCAGTGGCGATTTCGGTAGACGAAACGACAGGCCCTAGCGAGGCTCTGCCGCGCAGCATCAAGGTCAGCGTGACGGCCGCCTCGGAGGCTTCGCCCGCCGGGCTGCAGAACGACGGTTTCTGGGGCATTCCCGTTCGTCCACAAGCAACCTATACCGGCTCCTTCTACGCCAAATCCGACAGCCCTGATCTTCCGGTGACCGTGAGCCTGGTGAACGATGAGACAGGCGCTGCCGCGGCCACGGCGACGATTGCGGGAGTGTCGAACGAGTGGAAGCAATACAGCTTTACGCTCAAGACCGGGGAGCTTCCGGTTACGGCGAACAATCATCTGATCCTGACCATTCCGCGCCCCGCGACTCTTTGGCTCAACCTGGTTTCGCTCTTTCCGCCCACCTATCAGGGCCGCCCCTTGGGCAACCGTATCGACCTGATGGAAAAGCTGGCGGCGATGCACCCCAAGTTTCTGCGCCTGCCGGGCGGCAACTACCTAGAGGGCAACCACATGAACGAGCGCTTCGACTGGAAGACGACCATCGGCCCCTGGGTGGATCGACCGACGCATCCCAGCCCGTGGGGCTATCGCTCCTCGGACGGCATGGGATTGCTGGAGTTTCTGGAGTGGTGCGAGGACTTGAAGATTGAGCCGGTGCTGGCGGTCTATGCCGGCTACTCGATGGCGCAGGAGCATGTGGAGGCGGGTCCGGCGCTGAAGCCGTACATAGACGACGCGCTGGACGAGATCGAATACGTGACCGGCGGGCCGGAGACGAAGTGGGGCGCCGAGCGCATCAAGAACGGCCACCCTGCGCCCTTCCCGCTGCACTATGTGGAAGTAGGCAATGAGGATTTCTTCGACCGTTCAGGCTCTTATGATGGCCGCTTTGCGCAGTACTTCCACTCAATTAAGCAGCGCTATCCCGAGTTGCAGGTAATTGCCACTGCGCCGGTGAAGAGCGTGACGCCGGATCTACTCGACGAACATTTCTATATGCCGGCGCAGGAATCGTTTGCTCAGGCCAGCCACTACGACAAGGCCGACCGCAAGGGACCGAAGATTTTTGTGGGTGAGTGGGCGACGCGCGAGGGCGAACCGACGCCCAACCTGGAAGCGGCGCTGGGCGATGCGGCCTGGATGACCGGCATGGAACGCAACGCCGACCTGATTGTGATGGCCAGCTACGCGCCGCTGTTTGTGAATGTGAATCCGGGCGGAATGCAATGGGCGACGGATCTGATCGGCTATGATGCGCTCTCGATCTACGGTTCGCCCAGCTATTGGGCGCAGGTGCTCTTCGGCAAGTACCTCGGCACGGAGGTTGTACCGGCGACACTCACCAACGCCGGCTCGCGGGTCTTTGCCTCGGCGACGCGCGACGAGAAGCGGCGCAAGCTCTTCGTCAAGGTGGTGAACCCTACGTCGGATGAGGCGTCGCTGACCATTGCCTTGGAGGGCATAGGGCAGGTGAAGCGCGATGCCATGCTGATCACGTTGAGCGGCAAGACGCCCAATGCCACCAACAGCATCACGCATCCCGATGCGGTTGTGCCGGTTGAGCACAGGATTGAAGTCGCCGGACCGAAGTTCGAGGAGAAGTTCGCGCCCTATTCGATCAATGTTCTGGAGCTGAGCTACTAAAGGATCGCCAGCACTCCCAGCGCAAACCCCGCCGCGCTGGCGGTTGATAAGAAGTTCACCGCATCGTTGTTCAGCCAGCCGCGCCGTTCGAGGGTTGCCCCCAGCAGGCTGTCGAAGAACAATCCGAAGACCGCGCTTGCGCTACTGATCCAGAAGATGGTCCGGTCGCCGCCCAGCGCCAGGCTTCCGGCAGCCGCGACAAGAACGGCGGCGGCCACCCCAGCCAGCGTGCCGATGAGGCTGACTCCGCCGTCGGTCCCCGGCTCGACCAGCCGCAGCGTAGTCAGCATGCGCGGTCGTCCCCCCAGCACCTGCCCCACCTCCGAGGAGACCGTATCCGCCGCGGCTTCCGCCAGCGCCCCCAGCCCTACGGCAAACAGGAGCATGGGCGTTACGGCCGCGCGCGAAAACCAGCCGAAGCCGATCAGCCAGGACTGTACAGGCTCACTGAAGACAATCGCGGCAACGCCCAGATTGGCCGCCACCTGCGCCGCGGTGCGCCCATGCCGCTGCTCCTCCAAGCGCAGCCGTTCTTTGCCTTCCCGGCCCAGCCGCGTCGCGAAAAAGGCGAGCAAAAAAACCGTCAGCACAGGAACCAGAGCGGTGTGCCACGGGGCATACGGAATGGCCTCGGCGGGAGTGAAAGTGACTGTGGAGAACATCATGCAGGCGGCAATCGCCATCCCGGCAAAGGCCGCTGTCGGCGTGGCCGCGCCGAGCTGGAGGACGACCAGCCCGAACATCAGGCTGAGGCCCAGCGTCCAGGCGGCCACCGGCCAGCAATTCACCGCCCACCAGTGAGCCTGGAGCACCAGGCTGGCGCCCGCAAAGGGCAGCACCAGCAGCAGTACAACTTTCGATTGCCATATCAGCTTCATGCGCGCCACGCTTCATCGTAACCCACGGAAGGTGTTGTGAGCGCGCCGAAGAATCGCCAGCCTTGCCCTCCTCGATACCCAATCGCGCCTGCCGCGTCTAACCTCCGGTCTCCTGATTTACAATCGCAAGGTAAGCAGGTGAAGAACTGAATGAGGTTTTTTCGCATGAATTTTTGCCAGGCGCGTGTGCGGTTGGTTCAGGCGGGCACGGTGCTGGCGGCTGCTGCTCTGGTTGCCGGTTGCGGTAACAACTACCGGTCAGCAATCATCCCCATCAGCGAGAGTGGACCTGCCGCGCAGCCCACGTCGTATGCGGTGGCGGTTTCAGCCCCTTCGGCCACCACGCCCGGCATCGCCACAATCATTGACTACTCCGGCGATTCGATTATGGCTTCTGCTGCCGTAGGTATCGGCCCAACCTCGTTTACAGTGGACGCAGGCGGCGTCACCGGCTACACCTTGAACAGCGACCACACCCTGACCGAGTTCCCTGTTAGTACCTCCTTACAGGAAAAACTGATACAGTACACGACGCTGCCACCCCTCGCGCAGCCGCTGAACCTGTTCTCGCCTACTGCCGGGCTGTGGTCTACCGATCTACACGGGAACCTCCTGGATATTTTCGTTGGAAGTCCCCTCGCCTTCTTGAACTCAATTCCGATTGCGCCTGCCCCGGTGATGGTGGTGGGTTCTGGCACAAACGCCCTGCGCTACTTCACTCTGAGCCAGAACATTGTCGCGCCCAATGGCCTGGAGTGCAACACAACACCCGCGGCGGAACCCCCCGGCGAAGTGACCGGAATCGAACTATCAGGCTATTCGAGCGACCCGCCGTTTCAGGTGGGCAGGTGCCCGGTCTTCGAGGTTTTGAGCAGTGATGGCAAGAGGCTCTTCGTTCTGAATCGGGGTGACGACACCATCTCCGTGATCAACGTTCAGAACGACACGCTGGACACCTGCACGCCGTTCCTCAACCAGGCCGGCCAGAAGGTGACCTGCCATCCCACCCTGCCGCTTTCACTCAATGCAGTAGCCGCTTTGAACCTTATTTCCCCCGGTTCCGGCACTCCCCCCAACGGAATCGCCGGCATGACTCAGACCGCCGGTCCGGTCTACGCCGATTACAACGCCGCCACCAACCAGCTCGTCGTGGCTAATTATGATGGCGGAACAATCAGCGTCATCGATGTGAGCTTGGACGAGTACGGCAACGACAGTTCGACCTTTGGAACCACCTTCACGATTCCGTTGAGCAACAATCCCGCCAGCATGAATCCCGCCAGCGTGACCGTTCTCTACGATGGCAGCCGCGCCTATACGGCCAACCAGTCCGACCAAACAGTGACCATCGTGAACCTCAGCTCCCACACCGTGGAAAAGACGCTCCCCGTCTCGGGCCATCCGCGCACCGTGGTTTCAACCCAGAATTCGACCCAGGGCAAGGTCTATGTGGCCTCGCCGGACAGCGATGTCCTCACCCTGATCCGCACCGATCAGGACATTGTGGACACTACCTTGCTGTTGCAGGGCAACGTCGTGGATGTGCGCGTGAGTTCACAGAACGGCAAGGGTGGAAACAATAACAACGTGAGCCGGATTCCAGGCTATGGCCAGCCCTGCAACCTGCCGCCCAGCGTGGAGCCCGCACCCACGGGCGCGCAGACAGCTTTGCAAGTATGCCAGCAGATGCCGTAAAGCATTGGTTCAAACCGGGTGGATCAAGACAGCCAAAGAGGGTTATTCCGCAAGGAAAGACTGCTTTGGCTGTTTTTGTGCCCGATTCAGCGACTGTACGGCGGTAACGGCTGGCGTGTGAAACGATGGAAGGCATGGCTGCCAGTACAAAAATGCGCGTGGACCTTCTGCTGGTCGAGCGGGAACTTGTTCCCAGCCGCGAGCGGGCGCGCGCGATGATTCTGGCTGGCCGGGTTCTGGTCCGCGAGCAAAAGGTGGAAAAGCCGGGAGCGGCCGTTCCCGTGGAGGCTCCCATTCGCCTGCTGGGCGAGGACCCTCCCTACGTCAGCCGCGGCGGCATCAAGCTGGCCGCGGCGCTTGCGCACTGGCCAATCGCCGTTCAGGGCCGCTTCTGCCTGGACGTGGGCGCTTCGACCGGCGGCTTTACGGATTGCCTCTTGCAGCATGGCGCCGCTCACGTCACCGCCATCGACACCGGCTTCGGCCAGATTGCCATGAAGCTGCGCATCGACCCGCGCGTCCGCCTGCTGGAGCGCACCAATGCGCGGCTGCTGGAGCCGGGTTCGTTGGTTGCAGGGCAGGGAATTCCTGAGTTCACGCTGCTGGTGATGGACGTTTCCTTCATCTCTGCCACGCTGCTGCTGGAGCCGGTCTTCGCCGCCGCGCCGTCGCTCACCGAAGCCGTCATTCTGGTCAAGCCGCAGTTCGAGGCCGGCCGCGAACACGTCGGCAAGGGAGGCATTGTCCGTGATCCCGAGGCGCACCAGTTGGCCATCGACAAGGTCGCCAATTGCGTCCGCTCGCTGGGTTGGGAGGTGGTGGAGACGATTCCCTCGCCCATCACCGGCATGGAGGGCAACCGGGAGTTTCTGCTCTACGCGCGACAGGGGTAGCGGCGATCTTGATTCAGGACAAAAACTGACCACTGTTCATGGACCACTTTTGTCTACGGACGTGTTGACAACCGCAAACCGTAGCGATATAGTTTACGTGTGATTAAGTCATTTCGGCACACTGGGCTGGAGAAGTTCTACAGAACCGGCAGCAAGGCCGGAATTCAACCGCATCATGCGGCAAAGTTGGAGAGGCAGCTAGCTGTTCTCAACCGCGCAAAGGCTCCAGAGGATATGGAGAAGCCTGTATCGTGGCGATTACACGCACTGCAAGGCAAAGAGAAACTTTGGTCCATCTGGGTCAACGGCAACTGGCGCTTGACTTTCACTTTTGAAGGCGAGGATGCAATCCTCGTGGACTACCAGGATTACCACTAGGATTGAAGGATTCAATATGCCCACAGAAATGTTTAACCCGGCGCATCCTGGCCGTATTCTCCGCGACTACCTGGAAGGGGTGAACCTCACACACTTCGCCAAGCACATAGGCGTATCGCGTGTAACGCTCTCCAAAGTGCTCAATTGCCGCGGAGGCGTCTCGGCGGAAATGTCGCTGCGGCTCTCCGCTGCGCTGGGAACGCATCCGAGTTTATGGTTCGAGATTCAAGGCGATTACGATTTTGCCCAGGCGAAACGCAAAAAACTCCCGAAGATTCAACTCTTCAGCAAAGCCGCCTGAGCCGTAGCACGTTTCCGGCGCATAATGCCTGCGTTTGTTGGGCCGGAAAGCTGTCGAGACGATCCCATCGCCCATCACCGGCATGGAGGGCAACCGCGAGTTTCTGCTCTCTACGCGGCGGCCTTCATCTTCAGAACCTTGGGTGCAGGTTGGCCCCACCGCCGGAGTTCCGTTACACTAAAGCCGCATGGTACGCGTCGCGATTGTCTGCAAATCCGAGAAGCAAGAGCTGGTCCGGCTGTTGCCGGAACTGATCGCCTGGCTGCGTCAGCACAGCTATGAGCCGCTGCTCGACCTGGAGGGCGGGCAGTACACCGCGGAAGCGCCGGCCGTGGATCGCACGGCAATGCCCGCGCAGGCGCCGGCGCTGGTGATCGTTCTGGGCGGCGACGGAACCCTGCTTTCCGTTGCGTCCATCTTTGCCTCGACCGGCACGCCCATCCTCGGCGTGAATCTGGGGTTTCTAGGCTTCCTTACCGAGGTTCGCCTGGCCGACCTCTATCCGGCGCTGGAGTGCTGGCACGGCGGCTGCCACGACATCGATGTGCGCGCCATGCTGCGCGCCGAACTGTGGCGCGGAGGCGTGCTGCACTCCGCCTACGAGGCGCTGAACGAGACCGTCGTCTCCAAGGGCGATATTGCCCGCATGGGCGAGTTCGCCGTCGAACTGGACGGCAAGAGCGTGGCTCTCTTCCGCGCCGATGGCGTCATCGTCTCCACCCCCACCGGCTCCACGGCCTACACGCTGGCCGCCAACGGCCCCATCCTGACGCCCAGCGTGGACGCAATGGTGGTCACGCCCATCTGCCCGCATCTGCTTACACTGCGGCCCATCGTGGTTCGCGGCGACGCCTTGCTTGCGGTCCGCGTCGAGGGCGTCGCCAATCCGGCGCTGCTTACAGTGGACGGCCAGAAGGCCATGGAGCTGCGGATGGGAGATGAACTCCGCTGCCGGAAATCCTCGCACACCGTCAACCTGATCCGCATGAGCGAAGGCGGATTCTTCGAGGCGCTGCGCAGCAAGCTCAGCTGGGGCGAGCGGTAACCGCCTGAGGCTGGGCTGACTTCCTTCAAGAGTGACAGTGGGAGACTACATTCCCGTGCAGTGAAAAGGCGTTACCGGCTTAGCTCGCCTAGCAGCACCCTGGCCTTAGCGGCCAGCGTGTGCGCTCCATCCACATCGCCGGAGTTGAGTGCAGCCCTGGCCTGTTTCAGAAACTCCCTGATCTGCGCGGCCGTCTTCTGCTCCTGATCGCTGAGCTGGCGGGTGATGCTGCTCAGTCCGCGCTCCGTGGCTGCGATGGAATTGACTGTTTGTTGCCGCAGGTCAGAGGGATCGCCCGAGGAAAGCTGGCCGATGGCGCTCACTCCGGGACTTTCGATGGACGCTTGCTGTGTGCTATTCGCCGGGGGCTTTCTGTGCTTGACCGGCAGCTTGGCAGGCTTCTGCGGTTGTTGGTTGGTGTCGGGCACGGGGGCCTGGTTGGGAACGGTGATGACCGGAGGGGGCAGTTCGGTGGGCGACGGCACAGGCTTGGGCAAAGGCGCGTCCTCGATGGGCGGCGCGAGCGGCTCAACTTGTGCTTTATCGGTCTTGTGAAAGCACGCCGTCAGCAACAACGGCAGCAACCACGCAACACTCCTGGCAGGCAACTTCATCCCGCAAGCCCTTTCCCGTTTGCAGTACTCGCCGGCGGAAGATGCCGGCGCCCCCATTCCGTGGCGGCAAGAGGAATTCGCAAAAGGAATTCCGCGCCACGGCCTACTTCTGATTCTACTTCGACGCTCCCGTGGTGGAACTGCAGAATCCGGTAGGTCATCGCCAAACCGATTCCGCTGCCCCCGCTCTTGGTAGTGAAATAGAGGTCGAAGATTTTTTCCCGAATCTCCTCGGGAATGCCCGGACCCTCGTCGGAGACGCGCAGAACAGCCGTTTTCCCCTCTTCTTCCAGAACCACCTCCAGCCGGCCGCCTTGCTCCATGGCCTGCGCGCCGTTCTGAATCACGTTCAGCACCGCCTGCTTCAGCAGGTCCGCATCGATCTTGGCCACCAGAGGTTTGGACGGCAACCGGCTGACCAGTGTCACATTATGGGTAGAAAGCTCTTCGGCGGCCAGTGCCAGCACATCATCGATCACCGGGCGCAGATCCTGTTCACTCAGTCGCAACTCCACCGGGCGGGAGAAGTCCACCAGCGTCTGCACCACGCGGTCCAGGCGATGAATCTCCGCGTCGATCACCTCCAGGTGTCGGACCGCCGGGGCGCTGGCGTCGCCCAGCTTGGTCTTCAGCAGCTCCAGATGCACCACGATGGCGTTGATGGGGTTCTTGACTTCGTGGCCCACGCCGGAGGTCAGACGGCCGATGGCCGCCATGCGCCGCGAGAGCTCCAGCTCCGACCCGATCTCCTCGACCGACTCCAGGTCGTGCAGCGTGACCAGCGCGCCCAATCCAGGACTCGTCCGGTCGTCGTGAATCAAATCCAGCGAGACCTGAATGCGCCTTCCCGTCTCGGTGCGAATCTCCACCTGCGCCAGGGTGGCGCCCGCGTCGAAGGCCTCGCGCAGCATCTGGCCCAGCACCGTTGAGCTATCGAAAATCTCGCGCGCGTGCCGGCCCAGGATCGCGTTTCGATCGATAGCCAGGAAGCGCCGCGCCGCCTCGGAGACCAGCACCGCCCGCCCATCCCCGGTAAAAAGCAGAATTCCGTCCTGCAGATTGCCGAGAATCTGGTCCAGATTCTCCTTCAAAGCGGAAAAAACCTCTTGCACGTCGCGCATTCGCTGGCCGATGAAATCGATCTTGTTGGAGACGCGCGCCGCCGTATCCCCCTTGGCCGCCTCTTTCTTCTCATCCTCGCCGGCCGCCTCGCTGGCCGCGGTCCAGTAGTCGAGTTGCAGACTGATCTCTTCAAGAGGCCGCAGCGCCAGGTTGCTCAGCAGGAAGGCAGCGATCAGAGCCGCGCCCAGCACCAGCACCATCAGCGTGATCGTCGCCGAAAGCCACGGCTCATAGACGGCGCGCAGAAACGTCGTGCGCACTCCAACATGCACCGTGGCAAAAGGCTGGCCATTGCGCTCCAGCGGCGCCACCACGTCATAAACCTTGGGCGGACCGAAGACCTCCTGCATCAACCCAACGGGATTGGCGTCCAGCAGTTGGTTATAGTCGGGCCGCGCCGGCAGCGGCTTGTCTTCGTTTTCGGGATTGGTGCTGAGCAGTGTGCTCAGCTGGTTGTCGCCGATGTTGATGTCATAAACCGTGAGCGAGTAGCGGTTCACCGAGTCGATCACCGCTTGCAACGCAGCGTTGTCGCGCACCGCCTCGGCGGCCAGGTTGCGCAACTGGCCCGGATTGTTGGGATCGACCTTTTGGTCCTTGAGCCCGGCCTCCAGCGCATTCTGCAAGGCGAAGCGCACCTGGTTGGCCACCAGCCGGTTGGTGTCGTAGGACTGCTGGATGGCGGAATGAAGCAACTGGCTCACGTAGACCAGCGAAAGCAGCCCGGCAATCAGAAAGACCAGCAGGGTAATGGCCAGAACAAGTTTGGTCTTCAGGCGCATGGCTCAGGCACGTCCTCTGCGTCAAGATCGGGAAGTTGATAGAGCCAGTTGTAGAATGCATCGTCAAAGGTGAATGAATTGTCCAGGTAGAGTATATGCCCGTGTTTGATCTTCGATTCCAGCTTGAATTTGCTTGTAATGCCATAACGACTGGATGTTACGATCTCGTGTCGTCCGCGAATATCGCTGAAAAGCAGACGCTTCCTGCCAAAAATGCTTCGTGACTCAATGGCATCGTACGAGAGGATAATCCTTGCGGTCAATAAATATGCTGTCAAAAAAAATCCAGATATCATCATACCTATCGATAACGGTACAAGAAGATATTCCCTGCGGGTTGTAATAGGAAACCTCCCGCTCAAATATCCGACCGAGCCAAGAGTTCCGCATACGAAAGCGAAGAGCGCAAAGATCTTCCCACCCCATTTTGGTTTGTAGACTCGTGCCACAAGAGATGAGTTTTCCATTTGTCTGCGATCCTCCACGGATCATCCTGCTGTTGGCTCTTCCCGCGCTTGGCTGTACTCCTTGACCTTGTTGTGCATCGTCTTCAGGCTCAAGCCCAGAATCTCCGCGGCGCGTGTCTTGTTCTGCCCGGTGGCTTCCAGCGTGCGCAGAATCAGCAGCCGCTCGGCCTCATCCATAGTCGATCCAACGCGCACCTCCACCACGCTTGCGTCGAAGGCCGGCGCGGCCTGGCTCTGCGCCTTGCCGAAGCCAGCGGGCAGGTGGCCGGCATCCAGCGGCGCTCCATCCGCGCACAGAATCACCGCCCGCTCGATGGTGTTGCGCAGCTCGCGGCCGTTTCCCGGCCAGTCGTAGGCCATCAGCCGGTCCAGCATCGACGCGGCCACGCCGGAGACGTTGCGGCCATGCTTCTGATTCATCTGCTCCAGCATCGCCTCGGCCAACAGGGGCAGGTCTTCCATGTGTTCGCGCAAGGGCGGCATCGCGATGTTGAAGACGTTCAGACGGTAATAAAGGTCGGGCCGCAGACTCCCACTGGCGACGGCCTGGCCGGGATCGCGATTGGTCGCGGCCAGCACCCGCACGTCCACCTCCTGCTCGGTGCGCGCGCCCAGCCGACGGAACTTCCGTTCTTCCAGGACTCGGAGCAATTTTGCCTGGGTCGCCGACGGCATTTCGCCAATCTCGTCCAGCAGCAGCGTACCGCCGTTGGCCAGCTCGAAGCAGCCGGCCCGCCGCTCCGCCGCTCCGGTGAATGCGCCCTTCTCGTGACCGAAGATCTCGCTCTCGATCAGCGTCTCCGGAATAGCCGCGCAGTTCACCGCGACAAAAGGCCTCGATTTGCGCGGGCTTAGATCATGCAGCGTCCGCGCCACCAACTCCTTGCCCGTGCCGCTCTCGCCGGTAATCAGCACCGAAACGTTCGACGGCGCAATCTGCTCGATCAGGCCGAAGATCTCGCGCATCGGCCGCGAGCTGCCCACCAGCGAGCCCAGCACGCCGCTCTCGCGCAGCCGCCGGCGCGCCACTTCCAGTTCAATGGCAGTATCGCGCTGCCGCGTGGCGTTGGCCAGAATCGTCCGCAGCCGGGTCGCGTCCACCGGCTTCTGCAAAAAGTCGTACGCGCCCAGCTTCATCGCGTCCACGGCCAGTTGAATCGAACCCATCGCGGTGAGCACCACCACCGCCAGGTTGGTATTCAGCCCGGAGCCTTCCTCGGTCAGCTTGGTCAACAGGCCGATGCCGTCCAGCCGCGGCATCTTCAGGTCGGTCACCACAATCGCCGGGTCCCAGGCCAGCACCTTTTCCCAGCCTTCCAGGCCGTCGCACGCGGTCTCGGTACGGTAGCCCCACCCGGAGATCAGCTCCGCCAGCCCCATCAGCGCATGGGGTTCGTCTTCGACAATCAGAACCTTCCCGGAGTTTTCCATGGCGTCTTCGATGCAGCTATACCTCAATCTACCTTTCTACCATGCAAGACTCCACAAAATCTCAAGGACTAGCTCTGCAGTTCACTTTGCCGGTGCAGGGATTCCGCCCGGAGCGGCCTCAGGCGCACCGGCAGTCCGCTCGGCTGTTGCCTTGCGGATCGCCGCCAGCGGCCCGGCCAGCCGCGCATCCTCGCGGGTCAGAACCTGCGGCGCGTGATAGACGGCAATCACCAGATCGAGCGGGTTGTGTTCCTGAATAAACTCGCTCCAGCACATGAAGTAGGTCCAGCGCGGCTGCTTTTGCAGAACCTCCGGGCTGGGCAGGCCGCCAACCTCGCCCAGTGCGATGGGCTTGTCGCCGGCCAGTGCAAGAATGCTCGTGTAGTACTCCTGCTTGAACTCGCCGTAGATGTCCATGGTGACTAGGTCAACGTATTGCGCGCCCGGATAGTAGGCCTGGATCGCTCCGGCATTGCCGCCGTTCGGCGCGTTCGCATTCCACACCCACAACAGATTGTCCAGATGATGCACGTTGACGAAGCGGTCGTAGATCTGCCGGTAAAGCGCGCCCGAACCCATCTTGTTCCCATCCTGTCCCGGCCGCCCGCCCCACCAGAACCAGTTGCCGTTGATCTCGTGATAGGGGCGGAAGAGCACCGGCACATGAGCGTCTTGCAGTTGCTTGAGGTAGCCGGCGATCACATCCACCTGCGCCTGCCAGCGCAGATTGAGCGGGCTACCGGGGGTGAGCAGCTCCTTCCACTCGGCGTCCGTCAGATGGCCCTGCACGCTGTTGTGGAAGGTGACCGGCTCGTCGTCGGTGGGCCTCACCTCATGCCAGGTCAGCGTCACCACCGCGCCGTTGCGGTACTGCCGCTCGGCCTCTGCGATCATCGCCGGGCGCGAAAGCACGGAATCCTTGTCCTCGCCGCCGGAAAAGCCGAAGTCGCCGCCGAATAGCCCCGGATATTTGGCCGTAAGGTCATAAGCCATATCCGTCCAGCGCGCGCCCACGTTGGGATAGTTGTGCTGTCCGGCGATCGTCGCGTTGCCGGAGATCGAATCGAGAAAGGCGAGCAGCGCCCGCGCCTCCGGCGTAGCATGAGAGTTGACCGGCTCCGGCCCCGTCTGCGCCCACCCCGCGCTGCCCAGCGTGAGCGCAAGAATACCAACTATAAATCGATTTATCCGCATCTTGGAGATCCAATCCTTCCGCAGAGCGAATTATAGCCGATAGCGTTATCGAAACAATGTATCGGGAGCACAATGCAGGATCAGCTTCCAGTGCGCTGGTCATTCGACCGGGGCCGGAAATCTTGGATTCTGATGGTTGGGATTGCTTGACGACTGCGCTGGCATGTTATCTTCCTTTGAGAATGAGATATACCCACTAGGGAAGCTCTGCACAAGTCCCAACCCTGCGCTCTGCTTGGATAAAATGATAAGTAGAGGATAATCGCGATGGGACAGATGACACTGGCGTCTTAGGCGATCTTTGAGAAGCATAGCCGGAAGAGCAAGCGGGAAGTATTTCTCGACCAGTTGGAGCAAGTAGTACCGTGGACGGAGTTGCTGGCGCTGGTCGAGCCTCATTACGAGACGACAATCCTGCGCTTCCGCCACTTGCTGAAGCAGCACGAGTTATGCGGCCAGATACTCGATAGAGTGAATAACTATCTGGCTAGCAGGGGCATTCGCATCTGCACGGGAACCTTCGCCGCGCAGCTTCAGGAGTCATCCCGCTCCCGCTCCCACTGATCTACTTTGTCGCGGTCGATTCTGTCCTCGCGATCCTCTCGCTCTTCCAGTTCGCGGCGCTTCTCGCGTTCTTCCCTCTCCTCGCGGCCATCGCTCATAACTCCCTCCTCCATTCAGTTTAAGAAAACAGATCCGCCGTTCAAGGTAGCGGAAAGCGTTCGCGGAGCAGGGCCAGCGCCTCGGCGGGCGTCGTAATGGCGCCTTCTAGCTGGGCGTCCTCGACGGCGCGGAGCATGGGGCGAAAAGCGGCTCCGGGCTGGTAGCCGGCGGCAATCAGCTCGCGTCCGGTAACGAGCGGCGCTGGGCGGACAGCTTCCTCGGGCATCGCTTCATAGCGCTCGCGGACAAACTTCCAGGTTTCCAGGTTGCCGCTCCCGGCCAGGCAATCCATGCGATGCAGGGCGAGATGCTGGGGAAAGTCTTCCAGGCGGAAGAAGCGCTTGAGCGTGGAAGCCTTCATGCGCGGGACGTCGACAAAACGCATGTGGTTCTCGATCAGCGAAAGGATCTGGCTAGTTTCGTCGTTGGAGAAGCGGAAGCGGCGGCAGATCTCCGCTGCGATGGCGACGCCGACCTCCACATGGCCGTCAAAACGAATTCTCTCAGCCCGGCGGAAGGTGGCGGGCTTGCCCACATCATGCAACAGCGCGGCCCAGGCGAGCGCAAGCGGGCAGCCGTCTTCGAGTTGCGCGAGCAGGCCGAGTGTATGCACCCATACGTCGCCCTCGGGGTGATATTGCGGGGGCTGCTCGACGCCCTTCATGCGCACGACTTCTGGGAGCACTTCGTTGAGCAGGCCGGTTTCGTCGAGCAGCTCGAAGGCGCGGCGGGCATGGCCCTCGGTGAGCATCTTGGTCAATTCGTCGCGGACGCGCTCGCGGCTGATGGCTTTGGTTTTGGCGGCCAGATGGCGCATCGCGGAGGCTGTGGCGGGGTCTATCTGGAAGCCGAAGCGGGCGGCGAAGCGCACGGCGCGCAACATGCGCAAGTGGTCTTCTTCAAAGCGCTCGCCGGGCTGGCCTATGGCGCGAATCACGCCGACTTCGAGGTCCGCGAGACCGTGGACGTGATCGATCACGGCGGAGCGCAGATCGACGTTCGGGTGCCCCACCCTCGCCACGTCTTTGTCTTTGTGGCTAGGGTGGGTTACGGCCTCCACCCCCTGTGGGAACAGGCGCACAGGATCGAGCAGCAACCCGTTGATGGTGAAATCGCGGCGGCGGACATCTTCTTCGGCGCTGAGGGTATAGTGCACCGCATCGGGATGGCGGCCATCGGAGTATGCGCCGTCGGAGCGGAAGGTGGCAACCTCGGTGACAACATAACCCGGTTCTGCCATCACCTCGCCTGCGGCGCAAGCCGCGTCTGCCCCACCGCAGGTGGCCACTAGCACCACTCCAAAGTGCGCGCCCACGGCGAAGGTGCGCGGAAAGAGGTCGAGCACCACATCAGGCGTGGCACTGGTGGCTACGTCGTAGTCGTGAGGCTCGCGGCCCAGCAGCAGGTCGCGCACGCATCCGCCGGCGAGATAGGCCTCGTGGCCCACGGCGCGCAGCGCGGCGATGATCTGAAGGGCCGCATCGAATTGGGAGTTGGCGGACGGCATGGCTGCTGCATCTATTGTCGCCCTTGCTGCCGGTTACCGGGAAACTCCGCTCACGTGTCGCCCGTTAAACTAAACAGATGAGCGGACGCGGCCTCATCCTCGGCATTGAATCCTCCTGCGACGAAACGGCGGCGGCGGTGGTGGAGCGGGGTTCGCGCACGCTTTCGTCGGTGGTCGCCTCGCAGATTGCCACGCACGCTCGCTACGGCGGGGTAGTGCCGGAGCTGGCCAGCCGCGAGCATCTGCGGGCGATTGTGCCGGTGGTGCGAGCGGCGCTGGACGAGGCCGGCATCACGCTGGCGGACCTGGACGCCGTCGCCGTGACCGCTGGGCCGGGATTGGCCGGGGCGCTGCTGGTGGGGATTACCTACGCCAAGGCGCTGGCCTTCGCGCAAGGGCTGCCGCTGATCGCCGTCAACCACCTGGAAGGGCACATTCATGCGGTGCTGCTGCATGAGCAAGAACAAGAAGCAGGTCCTTCGACTACGCTGCGCTTCGCTCAGGATGACAGCTCATTGGTGAGCGCCCAGGATGACAGCTCTTTGGTGAGCGCTCAATATGGCAGCTCGAAGGAGAGCATGAACGGCGAGGTGGCGCTGGCGCTGGTCGTCTCCGGCGGCCACACGCACCTCTATCTCTGCCGCCCGGCGCACGGCGCGTGGAGTTACTCGCTGGTGGGGCGCACGCTGGACGACGCCGCCGGCGAGGCCTACGACAAGGTGGCCAAGCTGCTCGGCTTCGGCTACCCCGGAGGCCCGTGGATCGACGCGCTGGCCCGCTTCGGCAACCCGCGCGCCGTGCCCTTTGCCTTCTCGCGGATCAAGCCGAAGATCCACCTGGGCGGCAAGCCTCCGCGCACCAAGGCAGCGCTTACCGCGCCAATCGCCGACCTCGACCCGCGCTTTCTCTTTTCGTTTTCCGGCATCAAGACAGCCGTGCTGCGCTACGTGGAGCTGCATGAGCTGCGGGGTGAGGCGCTGGCACGAGCGGCGCGGCTCTTCACGCCCAACGCAACGGCGCGCCCGCCCAAAACCAAGGAGGAAGCGCTGGCGCTCTGTCCGCAGCAGGTGCTGGACCTCGCCGCCAGCTTCCAGTGCGCGGTGGTCGGCGACTTGATGAAGAAGACCTTCGCGGCTGCCGAATCGCTGGGCGCGCGGCGCATTCTGATCACCGGCGGAGTAGCCTCCAACCGCGAACTGCGCGCCCGCTTCAGCGCCGAAGCCGCCCACCGCGGCCTGCGCGTGGCCTTTCCCACGCTGGCTCTCTCCACCGACAACGCCGCGATGATCGCCGCCGCCGCCTGGCCGCGCTTTCAATCCAGTGAATTCGCCGACAGCTCGCTCTCCGGCGATCCTTCGCTGGCGCTGGGGCGGTGACGACGCGGGCATCTACACAGTCACGGCATTCTCTTCCCCGCAAATGCCGCGACAGGCTACACTAGCACCAGCAACCCCGGCAACAGCATACGACTGGCCGGGCACATGCGCAAGAGCGCGAGGCCGTGGCTATGATCTCTGAACTCAAAATCCGCAACTTCAAAAGTCTGGAGAGCGTCGATCTCAAGCTGGGCCACTTCAATCTGCTCGTCGGCGCCAACGCCAGCGGTAAATCCAACTTTCTCGATGCGTTGCGCTTTCTGCAAGGGGTCGGTAATGGCTTCACTCTCAATGAAATCTTGGACGGCAAACCACCTTCTTCAACGAACGCGAAATGGGATGGAATTCGGGGCGGGTCGAAGTTTGTGAGTTTTCGCAAGCAAGACGGTACTCAATCGGAGTCCAATCAGATTCATGTCACATTCGATGACATTGGAATTACCTACTACGGATTGGACAAACTTACCTACGGCCTTACTTGGGCTGTAAAGGATGGAGTGATTTCCATATCGAGCGAAATCTTGAAATCTGATTCCGGAAACATTCTTATGGATGAGATGACTCCCTACTTAGTGCCACTTCCAGACGAAGAATTTGACGTTTCATCAAATTTAGATGTTTCCTTTGATTCACCATTACGGGTTGTCAGCATTTATGACGCATGGCCAAGAGTTACATTCTGGAGTCATTCAGAGTATCCATCTGAAATGGTTGCTAGGTGTGCAAGATTTGTTTCATCCGAATTGGCTGATATGCAATTATTAGATCTGCTCCCGGCAATGTTGAGGGATTACTCTTCAAAGGTTGCAAGGCTCGGAGAACTCGGCGAAGGCTTTGCTGCACTTATCCATCATATTGAGACCAACGGAAGTAAGCCCGCACTCCTTGAATGGCTCAAAGAACTTCGCCCGGACGAAGTATCTGATCTCTTTGCAATCCCAGGCGCAGTCAATGACTATATGGCAGCCATCAAAGAGGGCAACACCGTATTTCCTGCTCCAACAATCTCAGAAGGCACACTCCGCTTTATCGCCCTGGCTGCCGCCTTTTTCCAGCCCTCAATGCCTAAGGTTCTTGTCATCGAGGAGATCGAAAAAGGCCTGCACCCCAGCCGTCTGCGCCTCCTGCTCGAACTCATGCGCTCGCAATCCAAGAGGACAGGGACACAGGTTTTTGCCACCACTCACTCGCCTACTTTACTGGCCTGGCTCACCGAAGAAGACCGCAAAACCACCTTCGTTTGCACCCGCGACGCCGATTCCGGAGCCACGAAGATGCGCTCTCTTGCCGAGATTCCCCGCTTTGAGGAATTGATCGAAGAGGGCAGCCACATCGACGAATTGTTTGCGGAGGGATGGCTGGAGTCCGCGCCCCAATGAGTTGGAATGTACTAGTTGTCCCCGAAGACCCGACCTACAACGGCTACATTCTGAGGCCGCTGTGCAAGCGTCTCCTGCGGGAGGCAGGAAGGCCCAACGCCAACATTGTCGTCCTGGCTGAACCCAAAGTGCACGGCTATGCGCACGCCAAGAAGCTGCTCATCGACCGTATTCCGCGTGACTGGTGGCATTTCGAGCTGATTCTTTTTATCCCCGACGCTGACGGCTTGGTGGAAAACCGCAACAACGAGTTCAAGCACCTCGAAGGTCTTGCAATAAATCGGTCCCGGCCCGTGAAGCTTATCTGCTGCGCGGCAGAGCAGGAACTTGAGACCTGGCTGCTTTCCGGTCATCCTGAAAAGTTGAAAAGCCTGGGCTGGCGCTGGCCGGAAATTCGCGCCGAAATCTCCGTCAAGGAGAGATTCTTCCAGCCATTTCTAGCGCGGTACGGCGATCCCGCAAGCCCCAGTGAAGGGCGTGAGCGCCTGATGCAGGAAGCTCTCGCAAACTATGCCGGAATCAAGCAGCGTTGCCCGGAGTTGCAGGAACTCGAAGATCGCGTCCGGGCGCACATCGCCAACCTTTCATAATCAACAGAGCCGATGCAGCGCGCTTGGCCTGCGTTTCAGGTGGAAATTCAAAGCCTTGAGCGCAGCGGAAATGCACCCTGCTCACTACCGGAATCGCCTCTTGCAGAGGCCAATCTCACCATTCTCCGTCCCGCTTTCCGGGACCGGGCAGAGTAAAAAGTACCCAAATCCGGCATTTTCGCTTATGCTGTTAACAATCCTTTCTTGCTGCGGCAAGCCACTCAAACGAGATTCACACACACATGAATCCAGTCGCTTTGGCGGTTGACGATCTTCGGGAGCAGTATACGCGGGAGATGGCGCTCGTGCGCCAGACCTGCGAGCGCACCGGAGACGGCACCGCCGCCATCCGCCGCCGCTCCGCCGTGGTGGACCGTATCCTCATTGAAATGTGGCGTCAGGCCTTCGCGGGGCAGCCTCCGCAGAACATGGCTTTACTGGCTCTCGGCGGCTACGGGCGCAAGGACCTCTTCCCCTACTCCGACATCGACGTCCTCTTCGCCTTTGCCGACGAGAAGACCGAAGTCCACTCCAAGGACGCCGTCCGCTCCATCATCCAGGGCATGTGGGACATCGGCCTGCGCGCCAGCCCCTGTTCACGCACTGTCAAGGAGGCTGGCCGCTTCGACCCCGACAACCTCGAATTCACGCTGGCCACGCTCGACCGCCGCTTCCTCGCCGGCCACTTCCCGCTCTACCAGCAGCTTCATCAGACCGTGCTGCCCGGCCTGGTGCTGAGCGAGTGGGGCACCATCACGCAAAAGCTCGGCGAAATCGCCCGCGCCCGCCACGCCAAATTCGGCAACACCATCTTCCACCTGGAACCCAACCTCAAGGACTGTCCCGGCGGCCTGCGCGACTTCAGCCTGGCCGTCTGGTTCGCTCTACTCTTTCACCTCAAGGAGACCAAGGAGTGGCCCCGCCACCGCGGCGGCGTCTTCCAGAGCGCGCGCGGCGACGCCGAGGCCGCCTTCGACTTCCTCGCCGCCGCCCGATGTTTCCTGCACTTCCGCCACGGCCGCGACGACAATACCCTCGACTGGCAATCCCAGGACGAAGCCGCCGCCAACTCGATCGGCCTGGAGACCCGCGGCACCGCCGATCCCGC